>JACCEA011565845.1_pt1 | contig 10671 bp, 10 predicted proteins | sample 7449851 | NCBI WGS metagenome assembly JACCEA01 (sample SAMN15323453, study PRJNA562643) | freshwater metagenome | isolation source: river surface water | place: USA:Blue River Watershed | collected 2017-08-18 | reverse complement strand
GTCATGAGCGGTTCAAAGGCCATGCCCGCCGGCACGGCGGCCACAATGCGCTGCTTGTAGGCCAGTGCCTGCTCGGCCGTGGTCACCGGCGGCTTGAGGTTGGGCATGATGATGGCGCGGCCGAATTGGGTGGCGGTGTGCGGCACCACCACGTTCAGGGCAGCACCGTCGCGCACATGCAGGTGCCAGTCGTCGGGGCGGGTGAGGGTGAGTTCTTGGGTCATGGGGCGTATTGTCGCAAACCTGCCGTCGGCTTGAGGTTGCTGGTCCCAGAGGTGGTGTAACGGGTCAGTGCTCATGTGAAAACGGCTCGTGGAACCAGCGGTGGGGCTGCGGGCCGGGGCTCATACTCGCAAGCTCGCCAAATCGCCCCAACCCGCAGCCCCACCTCTGGTGAGAGCGTTGGTGGTGAACGGATAGAAAGAAGCCATGCCTACCTACAAAACCCGAAAAACGTCGGACATTGAATTCCGGGGCGAGCGAAGCAATGCCCCGCAAGGACTTCTGCCGTTCTGGCAGGGCTGAGCAGCGCAGCAGCGGGCGGATCAGGGCGGGTGCTTGTTTGAGCGAAGCGAGTTTGCACCCGACCCCGACCGCTGCGAGCAGCGCAAGGAACCCGAAGGGCCCTGACTGCGGCTCGCCTTTCTTTGCTTACTTTCTTTGGCGAAGCAAAGAAAGTGAGTGCGCCGCCGGGCGCAATCCCGGCCAACGCACCTCTGAAGAAAGCACTACATTGGGCAACCCGAGGCGGGGCTGCGGGCGGCAGGTGCAGAAGAATACGCCTTCAATGCCCCAGAATCTTGGACAAAAAGTCCTGCGCCCGATCGGTTTGTGGCGCGTCAAAGAACTGCTGAGGCGGGGCTTGCTCGACCACCTGCCCCTGGTCCATGAAGATCACACGGTCGGCCACCGCCTTGGCAAAACCCATTTCGTGCGTCACACACAACATGGTCATGCCCTGGCTGGTCAACTCGATCATCACGTCCAGCACTTCCTTGATCATCTCGGGGTCGAGCGCCGAAGTCGGCTCATCGAACAACATGATCTTGGGCGTCAGGCACAACGCACGTGCAATGGCCACGCGCTGCTGCTGACCGCCGGACAGCTGCAAGGGGTACTTGTTCGCGTGCTCGGCGATGCGCACGCGCTCAAGCTGCACCATGGCCTTGTCGATGGCTTCCTTGCGCGGCATCTTGGCCACCCAGGTGGGCGACAGGATCAGGTTTTCCATCACCGTCAGGTGCGGGAACAGGTTGAACTGCTGGAACACCATGCCCACTTCGCGGCGCACCTGGTCGATGCCCTTCAGATCATCGCCCAGCACGGTGCCGTCCACGGTGAGGGTACCTTCCTGGTATTCCTCCAGAGCGTTGATGCAACGGATCAGGGTGGATTTGCCCGAGCCCGAGGGGCCGCAAATGACGACTTTTTCGCCTTTGGCGAACTGCAGGTTCACATCGCGCAGCACGTGGTAGCCATTGCTGGCATACCACTTGTTCACGCCTTTGAACTCAATGATGGGGTTAGCGTTGGTGGTCATAGGGGTCTTTCGATCAGCGAACTTTGCTCACGGCCGTGCGCTCTTCGATCCACAGGCTGTAGCGCGACATGGCAAAGCAGAACGCGAAATAAATGAAGGTGATGAAGAGGTAGGCTTCGATCTTGAAGGGGCGCCAGTCGGCATCCGAGTTGAGCGCCAGACCCAAGGCCCCTGTGAGTTCATACAAGGAAACGATGGTCACCAAAGAAGTGTCCTTGAACAGGCCAATGAAGGTGTTCATGATGGAGGGCACCACGGTGGCCAAGGCTTGCGGCAACACGATCATGCGCTGGGTTTGCCAGTAGCTCAGCCCCAATGTGGCCGCCGCTTCGGTCTGGCCCTTGGGCAAAGCCTGCAAGCCGCCGCGAATCACCTCGGCCATGTAGGCAGCAGAGAACAAGGTGATGCCCACCACCACACGCACCAGCACGTCGATCTTCACGCCCTCGGGCATGAACAAGGGCAGCATGAACGAGGCCATGAACAACACGGTGATCAAGGGCACGCCACGGATCAGCTCCACATACAAGGTGCACAAGGTCTTGATGGCGGGCATGTTCGAGCGTCGGCCCAGCGCCACAAAGATGGCCAGCGGGAACGCCAGGGTCATCGAGATCACGGTGAGCATGACCGTGAGCGGAAAGCCGCCCCATTGGTCGGTGTCCACCTCGGTCAGACCCATCCAGCCGCCCTTCATGAGGATGAAATAAACCACCAGCATGAGGGCCCAAATCAAAGGCAAAGCCTTGTTCCAAAAACGCGGCATGCAGCTGATGACCACCACGCCCAGCATCAGGGCCGTGGCGATCACTGGACGCCAATGCTCGGCCTCCGGGTAGCGCCCCATCACGATCAAACGGCCTTTTTCGGTGATCACCCCCCAGCAAGCACCCACGCCGCGCACGTCGTTACAAGCTTGCAAATTGGCGCCGAACACAGCGTGCAGCAGCGCCCAGTCCAAGGACGCCATCAACGTCCAGGCTCCCAGCGCCAACAGCACCACCGTCATCAACGTGTTGCCGGCACTCGAGAACAAGTTCGCCCGCAACCAGGCCAGTGGACCGGCGCTGCGGCCCGGCATGGGTCGGGCCTCGATGGATTTGAAAATATGCATGTCAGCGCTCCTGGATGGCGGCACTGGCGTTGAACCAGTTCATGAGGGCCGAAGTGATGAGGGACAGTGTCAGGTACACCAGCATCACAATGGACAGCGCTTCGATGGCGCGACCTGTCTGGTTGAGCGTGGTGTTGGCGATCGAGACCAGCTCGGGGTAACCAATGGCCACGGCCAGAGAAGAGTTTTTGGTCAGGTTCAGGTACTGGCTGGTCAGTGGCGGGATGATCACACGCAAAGCCTGCGGCAGCACCACCAGACGCATGGACTGGCTTTTGCTCAGCCCCAAAGAGGCCGCCGCCTCATGCTGCCCCAAAGACACCGATGCGATGCCCGAGCGCACGACTTCGGCGATGAAGGCGGCCGTGTAAAACACCAGGCCAAACAACAGGGCCATGAATTCGGGGCTGAATGCACCGCCGTCTTCGATCTGGAAATCACCCACCTTGGGCAGGTCCCATTCGGTCGGGGCGCCACCGGCCAACCAACCCAGGACAGACAAGCCCAGAACGGCGGCCAAAGCCACCCACAAAACGGGACGCGGGTGTCCTGTTCGGTCGAAATGCGCGCGCGCCACCCGACGGTAATACAGTCCAAAGACCAAGCCCAACAGGGCACCCACCAGGGCCAGTGTCTGCCCCAACTGCCAAACCGGCCAGGGGAATGAAATGCCGTTTTTGCTCAGGTAGAAATGGCCGACATTCCAGGCGTTTTCCAGATCCGGCAAGGCTTCGGCAAACACCAAATACCAAATCAGCAATTGCAGATAAACCGGTACGTTGCGGAAAAACTCCACAAAGGCGTAACAGATCTTTTGCACCAAAAAGTTGGCTGAAAAGCGCCCGACGCCAATGAGCACGCCCAGCACGGTGGCCAGCGCAATGCCGATCACCGCCACCTTCAAGGTGTTGAGCATGCCGATGGCAAACGCGACAAAGTACGAGCTGTTGTGCGCGTAATCGATCACCGTCTCGCTGATGTCAAAGCCAAAGGGCTGAAACAAAAAGTCATAGCCGCTTTGGATGCCGCGCAAACGCATATTGGCCAGCGTGTTGCGCACCAGCAAGGCCACCAGCGCAAAAGCCGACAAAATCGCGACGATCTGGTAAATGACCGAACGCCCTTCACGGCTACGCCACGAAATGGTCCGGCTTTTCTTCTCGGGTGAGGGCCTGGCCTCGGTCATTGAAAAATGGGACATGATTTCTGCCTGAATAAAGACGAACTGACAAAAAATACGCCCCATCAAGGGGCGTATTCAGTGCCTTCAAATGAGGCAGGACATCAACGCAGGGGTGCCGAGTACAGCAAGCCGCCCTGGTTCCATTGACGGTTCATGCCACGTGGCAGGTTGATGGATGTCTTGGGGCCCACATTGCGCTCAAAGATCTCACCGTAGTTGCCAGTGACCTTGATGGCGCGGTAGAGCCACTCTTTGTCCAAGCCCAAGTGCTTGCCCAGGTCTTCTGTCACGCCCAACAAACGGCCCACTTGGGGGTTGTCGCTGGTCTTCATCTGGTCCACGTTGGCTTGGGTGATGCCGTACTCTTCGGCTTCGATCAAACCAGCCAAGACCCACTTGTTGATGGCCAACCACTCGTCGTCACCACGGCGAACCATGGGGCCCAGAGGCTCTTTGGAGACCAGGTCGGGCAAGATCACGTGGGCTGAAGGGTCCTTGGCTTCCTTGGCACGCACCGAGGCCAGGCCCGATGTGTCGGTGGTGTAAGCCTGGCAACGGCCAGCAAAGTAAGCGCCAGTGGCGGCTTCGACTTTTTCAAACACCACAGGCTTCAAGTTGAGCTTGTAGGTGCGTGAGTAATCGGTCAGGTTTTTCTCGGTGGTGGTGCCGGACTGCACGCAGACCGTGGCGCCCTTGAGTTGCTTGGCGCTGGTGATCTTGCCTTTGGGCACCATGAAGCCCTGGCCGTCGTAGTAGTTCACGCCCGCAAAGTGCAGACCCAAAGAGGCGTCACGGCTGAGTGTGCTGGTGCTGTTGCGGGCCAACACGTCGATTTCACCAGACTGCAGGGCAGTGAAACGCTGCTGGGCCGTCAGTGGCACGTACTTGACTTTGGTGGGGTCGCTCAAAACAGCGGCCGCCACGGCACGGCAGTGGTCCACGTCCAGGCCCGACCAGTTGCCACTGGAATCGGCAGCCGAGAAACCGGCCAAACCGGTGTTGACGCCGCAAACAATCTGACCGCGTTGTTTGATTTGGTCCAGGGTCTTGCCTGCCATCGCGGAAGTCGCGGCCAACAAGCCCGCGGCAGCCAGGACGGAGCCAATCACAGTGTGCGCATATTTCTTCATGGGTTTTTCCTCTTTTTGAACAATGGAGCAGCGAAACGCCGCCCCGGATGACATGACAAATCCAATTTGGACCGCCTGGGTGATTGGCCCAGGACTTTGGATGGACAAGGATGAGGACTTGGTTGCGCACCACGCTGGGGCAGCCTCCGAATCTTCACACCGGTCTTTTGCACAAAATGTGCCTGTCCAACTCAAGGCACCGAATATAGTCAATTTCGGTGTCTATTCTCCTCAGGTTTTCCCTGAGCATGCGGCTTATGACCATTAACAAAACATGAACGGTCAACGCGAGGAGTGCACCGAGCCATTGCTTTGCGTCAAATGCTGCCAAAGCAATTGGGCGGGCCCCGCAGTGGGCCATTGGGCCGCGGGTTTTTCCCGATAGGCGCGCACCTCCATGCTGAGCGCCAAAGCCTGCCCCTCAGGCAAGCTGACCTCCACCAAGGCCCCCGACTGGACTTCTTTTTTCACGGCACTGCGCGGCAAAAAAGCAATCCCATGACCTTCCATCGCCATGGCCTTCAAGCCTTCGGCCATGTCGGTTTCGTACACCCGCTCCAAATGAACGGGGATGCCGGCCTGCTTGAGGATCCAGTCGGTGATGCCGCCAAGGTAGGCCCCTGGGGCGTAACCCAAATAAGGCAAGGGCCGCGCCGCATGTCCGGGCAAATCAAAGAGCGACCGCCCATTCACCCCCATTTGCGCGTAGGGGGCCAAGACCTCGTGGCCCAACACGACCATGTCGTATCGCTCGGGATCAATCTGCAAAGGCTGGGAGGGGTGGTAATAGGCGATCATCAAATGGCACCCCCCCTCGGCCAGGCGCATGGCTGCATCGTGCACATTGAGTGCGCTCAATCGGCTTTTGATCGGGCCAAACGTCTCACGCAAACCCGCGATCCAGGCCGGGAAGAAAGTGAAGGCCAAGGTATGGGGCAGGGCAAACTCAATGACGTCCTGACCGGCGGCATTGTGCCCCCGCAACATGGCCCGGGTGTTTTGCAAGGACTGCAACACCTCCAGCGCCTGGGCATACAAGGTCTCGCCTGCCGGTGTCAGTCGGGTGGGGTAAGAGCTTCTGTCCACCAAATGGGCACCCGCCCAAGCCTCCAGCGACTGGATGCGCCGCGAAAAAGCCGGTTGCGTCACGTGGCGCAACTGCGCCGATCGGCTGAAACTGCGGGTTTCAGCCAGGCTCACAAAGTCTTCCAACCATTTGGTTTCCATGGCCGCCGCCTCCTTTAAAGCAAACGCACTTTCACGCTCTTGCCTTTGATCTTGCCGCGCGACAACTGCGACTCGACTTTTTGGGCCAGCTCAGCCTGCACCGCCACATAGGTCGAAAACTCGTTCACATTGATCTTGCCGACTTGCTCGCGTGTCAGGCCACACTCGCCCGCCAAGGCGCCCATCACGTCGCCCGGGCGAATTTTCTCCTTGCGCCCCCCCACAATCTGCAAAGTGCGCATGGGCGGCTGCAGCAGCCCACCAGAGACGGGCTTCAAGCCAGTCAAAGGCTCCCAGTTCGATTCGCGGCTTTGCATCACCTCGATCTTGCCGACCGCACCCATCTCATCCATGCTGGCCAGCGTGAGCGCCAGGCCTTCGGCATCGCCCCGGCCCGTGCGGCCAATGCGGTGGATGTGGATTTCCGGGTCGGGCGTCACGTCCACATTGATCACGGCTTCAAGCCCCTCCACGTCCAGCCCGCGCGAAGCCACATCGGTGGCCACCAGCACCGAGCAGCTGCGGTTGGCAAACTGCACCAAGACCTGGTCGCGTTCGCGCTGCTCCAGCTCACCAAACAGCGCCAGCGCGCTGTAGCCCTGCGCCTGCAGCACCGCCACCAGGTCGCGGCACTGCTGCTTGGTGTTGCAAAAGGCCAGCGTGCGCTCGGGCCGGAAATGCGCGAGCAGTTTGGACACGGCATCCAGCCGCTGCGTCTCACTCACCTCGTAAAAAATCTGACGGATCTTGTGGGCGCTGTGTTGCGCCTCGACCTTGACGGTTTGCGGAGACCGCATGAACTGCGCGGCCAGTTTGGCAATCCCTTCGGGGTAGGTGGCCGAAAACAGCAGGGTCTGGCGGTCATTGGCGCACTGGCGCACCACCTTGGCAATGTCGTCGAAAAAGCCCATGTCCAGCATGCGGTCGGCTTCGTCCAGCACCAAAGTGCGCACCTCGGTCAAGCTCAAGGAACCGCGTTCCAGGTGGTCCAGAATGCGTCCCGGTGTGCCCACCACCACATCGGCGCCGTGCTCCAGACTCAGCGTTTGGCCGCGCAGTGCCACGCCGCCACACAGGGTGACCACTTTGACGTTTTGCCGGGCACGGGCCAGGCGGCGGATTTCTTGCGTGACCTGGTCGGCCAGCTCGCGGGTAGGGCACAAAACCACGGCCTGGATGGCCGCGCTGGGCGAACCGGTTGTTTGCAGTCGCTCGATCAGGGGCAGGCCAAAGGCGGCGGTCTTGCCGCTGCCGGTGCTGGCCTGCGCGATCAGGTCCTGCCCCGCCAAAGTCATGGGCAAGCTGGCCGCCTGAATGGGCGTCATCTGGGTGTAGCCCAGTTGCGCCAGGTTGTGCAGGCTGGCCGGGGCCAACTTCAGTTGATCAAATCGGGGCGATGCAGCGCTTTGAGGGGTTTGGGTCATGGGGTGATTATCGGGGGCGCCCCGTCCTCACGCCCTCTGCCCTCATGCACCGAAGTTTTTCGGCGGGGTCGCACCCAAATGCTGGAAGGCGGCCAAGGTGGCCATGCGCCCGCGGGGTGTGCGCTGCAAATAGCCTTGCTGGATCAGATACGGCTCGATCACGTCTTCGATGGTGTCGCGTTCTTCGCCAATGCTGGCCGCGATGTTGTCCAAGCCCACCGGGCCGCCGTCAAAGCGGTGGATCACCGCTTCGAGCAGTTTGCGGTCCATCAGGTCAAAGCCTTCGGGGTCCACATCCAGCATCACCAAAGCTTTTTGTGCAATGGCCTTGTGGATGGTGCCATCGCCTTTCACATCGGCATAGTCACGCACCCGGCGCAGCAAGCGGTTGGCAATGCGCGGGGTGCCGCGTGAACGGCGGGCGATCTCGAACGAGCCTTCCGGGTCAATCGGGGCCTTGAGCAAACCGGCGCTGCGCGTGACGATGCGGGTCAGCTCTTCGGGGGTGTAGAACTCCAGACGCGAGACGATGCCAAAGCGGTCACGCAGCGGGTTGGTGAGCATGCCCGCACGGGTGGTCGCGCCCACCAGGGTGAAGGGCTGCAAGTCAAGCTTGATGCTGCGCGCTGCCGGCCCTTCGCCGATCATGATGTCGATCTGGTAATCCTCCAGCGCGGGGTAAAGGATTTCTTCCACCACAGGCGAGAGGCGGTGGATCTCGTCGATGAAGAGCACATCGTTGCGCTCCAGATTGGTCAATAGCGCGGCCAGGTCCTTGGGCTTTTCAAGCACCGGCCCACTGGTCTGGCGCAGGTTCACCCCCAACTCGGCCGCGATGATGTGGCTGAGTGTGGTTTTGCCCAGACCAGGCGGGCCAAACAGCAGCACATGGTCCAGCGGCTCTTCGCGCTTTTTGGCGGCGCTGATGAAAATCTCCAACTGCTCACGCACCTTCACCTGACCCACATATTCACCCAGCAGCTTGGGCCGCAGGGCGCGTTCAATGGCCTCTTCTTGGTGAGAGGCAGGTGCCGCTGAAATGACCCGGGGTTCGGGTTGCGGGGCGAAGTCGTCGGTGCGGATGCTCATGGCTCAGCTCCCTTATTTGTTCAGGGCCTTGAGCGCCAGCTTGATGCCCTCGCTCACCCCCACATCGGCGGGCAGCAGCTTCAAGGCGGCAGCGGCTTCCTTGTCGCTGTAACCCAGCGCCAGCAGGGCTTGCTGAATATCGCCTTGGGCATCGCCCACATGCGCCGCGAACAGGCCACCGATGTCGCCGCCCAGCTTGCCCTTGAGTTCGAGCAACAGGCGCTCCGCGGTTTTCTTGCCGATGCCCGGCACTTTGACCAAACGCCCCACCTCTTGCGTGGTGATGGCCTGCGCCAAATCGGACACGCTCATGCCCGACAGCACGCTGAGCGCCGTACGGGGCCCCACGCCAGAGATTTTGATGAGCTGGCGAAAGGCTTCGCGTTCAGCCAGCGTGGCAAAACCATAGAGGATTTGCGCATCTTCGCGCACCACAAAGTGCGTGACCAAACTGACTTTGTCGCCCGTGGCGGGCAAGTTGTAAAACGTGCTCATCGGCACATTCACCTCATAGCCCACGCCATGGCAGTCCACGATCACCTCGGGTGGGTTTTTGTCGCTGAGGATGCCGGTGAGTTTGCCGATCATGGAGGGAGGCCCTTGGATTGCACGGGATAGAGGAAAATCGGGGCTTCACGGCCAGCACACACCGGTCGAAACCCCCCACGAACTGGATTATCCACTTGATCGTCAGACACACCTTCACCCCGCACAACAACACCCGCTTGTCGCACCTGTGTGGACCTTTGGACGCGCACTTGCGCACCATCGAGGCGGGCTTGCAAGTGAGCATTGCGCACCGCCACGAGCAGTTCAAGGTGGATGGCCCCAAGGCGGTGGCCATGCGGGCCATGGAGATTCTGCAGGCGATTTACGAACGGGCCGACCGCCCGATTTCGCCCGACATGGTGCAGCTGATGCTGGTGGGCGACAACGGGGGTGAGGAAGCCCATGTCCCCAGCTTGCAGACCCGCCGTGCCGACCTGAAAGCCCGCACCCCGGTGCAAGCGGCCTATCTGGAAAGCATGGCCACCCACGACATCAGCTTTGGCATCGGTCCGGCGGGCACGGGCAAGACCTACCTGGCCGTGGCCTGCGCGGTGGACGCACTCGAGGGCGCCGGCGTGCAGCGCATTGTGCTGACGCGCCCCGCCGTGGAAGCCGGTGAGCGCCTGGGTTTTTTACCGGGGGACCTGTCGCAAAAGGTGGACCCTTACCTGCGCCCGCTCTACGACGCGCTGTACGACCTGATGGGTTACGACAAGGTGCAAAAAGCCTTTGAGCGCAACGCCATCGAAATCGCGCCGCTGGCCTTCATGCGCGGTCGCACCCTGAACAACGCCTTTGTGATCCTGGACGAAGCACAAAACACCAGCACCGAGCAAATGAAAATGTTCCTGACCCGCATTGGCTTTGGGGCCAAGGCGGTGGTCACCGGCGATGTCAGCCAGATCGATTTGCCCAAGGGGCAACTGAGCGGCCTGATCGACGCCGAGCGGGTTCTGAAACGCGTCAAGGGCATTGCCTTCACGCGCTTTTCCAGCGCCGATGTGGTGCGCCACCCGCTGGTGGCCCGCATTGTGGATGCCTACGAGGCGCAGGGCAGCGCCCCCATGCGGACGGGCATCAGCACTCGGCGCAAGCCTTTGCCCACCGACGACTGAGCCGCCTGTGCAGCGCCGGGGCCACCGGCGCTCAGACCTTTTCACCTCCAACCCTGTACCGCCCATGCCTTTGCAAAAACTCCAGCTGTCCCTGCAATTTGGTGACATCCCCTACGCGGCCCGCCACCGCGCCGCCCTGCCCCGCCACGCGGTGACCCGCGCCATCCGCCATGCCCTGGCCGATGACGCCGAGATCACGGTGCGCATCGTGGGCGAAGAAGAAGGCCGCGAGCTGAACAAGAGTTACCGCAAAAAGGACTACGCCACCAATGTGCTGACATTCGACTATGCGCAAGAACC
>JACCEA010246230.1_pt1 | contig 10675 bp, 10 predicted proteins | sample 7449851 | NCBI WGS metagenome assembly JACCEA01 (sample SAMN15323453, study PRJNA562643) | freshwater metagenome | isolation source: river surface water | place: USA:Blue River Watershed | collected 2017-08-18 | reverse complement strand
TTCCAATATTGACTGTAAATTTGACCGTTCCAAAACTTTTGCAACAAACTTGGCACTTGAGACAACAATTGGAGATTGAAAAGGATCGATTCCAGAATTATTGGCAGATGAGCTTGATGCAGTAGAACCCGTTTTGGCACTAGATGCCGCTCCTCGTAATGAATTGCTCTTATTGGGAGAACTTGTTCCAGTCGAGGGGAAAAGCGTGCTGTTGTAAGAATCTTCTGTATTATGGGCGGTCAACACCAAATAGAACACGTGACCGATCGCCATGGCACAAGTTGCTTGCAAATGCTCATTGGGGCTTCCTTGCTGTCCAACCGCATTATTATTGGCCGAATTGACTTTGGTTGTTGGATTAGCATTTTGCTGACAAATATCCAGTAAGGATATTGTTGTTTCATAGGATACCATTTTTCGACGGTACTGAATACCCCCTTGCGCCAAAACATTTTCAAAAGTCTATTAGAAATAGGAGATGATACACTATGATCGAATAGGTGATGGAGCTAACCTTAGCAGCATAGTGCCTCACAACTTCTTCGTTATCTTCCTTCAAACATCTACCCAGGATATCAACCGCTGATGTAGGCAAAACCCATTTATCTCCTGAACCAATCGCACTATCGAGATCCCCACCTTGGGTATCCGTGACATTCTCATCCTGCGATGAAATATAGAACACAATTTCACCTAATGCTGCAACAAGTCTCTTCCGAAACTTTAATTCATGAACAATAGTCGCTGCGGCAGTTCCTTTGTTGGAAGCTCCACTTGATAAATTCAGAGCTAAATTTTCTTTCAATATTGACACTAAAACTTGCACGATGTGGTCGTCTCTGTTACGAAGGGACGGGGGTTGAATAAAAGTTGCATAACGCAACATTAATGCCAAAATTGTTGCGCAAATGTACCGTGATTGATGCTGTAAGTTAAAGGATGTTTGGATTTGTAGGTGCTGCTGACTGGCTGAGCTACTACTTGTCCGATTGCTCGTTGTAGCAGACGATGAACTAGCGGTGGTAGTGTAGTTGATAATACCTTGCTTCAGCAACTTTAATATCAAATGCAAAAAATGAGTGTTCAAAACCACATTGGCAACCTGAAGAAACAAAATCCAAAATTCATAAACGCATGATTGTTGCATCATCCTAATAGTTTTGAATCACCTCAGCAGAATACGAAATATTACATAAGTAAGCTAGGATATTCACACGGTCCGTAAATGCATGAACAACGTTCCCAGATATTGGTGCAGAATTGCTATTGTAGGCATTGGTGGAAGTAGCAGCTTGACAAGCAACTGCGGCTTTATGAAGCGACTTGTAAACCTTCAACAAAAAAAGCATGAGAAACCGGTCTAAATCCAAACAATATCAATAAATAAATACCTGAGTCAAATGAACCTCCAAGTCTGTTTGTGATAACTTTTGAATCATTTCAGTTCCATGCATGTCTTCGAATGGCAACATCTTTTGATTGTATTCCATTGTTTCTATTGTCTCAATAGTTTTATTTCCAACGATTGGTTTTACCTGAAAAACATAAAGTGCATTGGTACAGACTAACTATACAACTCTTTTGGAATACCTGAGTGTCAGTGGAGTGAATTAATAACGCTTGAGGAGTAAACTGAGAGAGGAGTGCACTCTTAGGGGGATTACTGGAAGGGGGCGGAGCCATTTGAGTTCCAATGCGATGAATGTTAGCTGCTGCTTTTTCAAATGACTTCCTTGTCGTTGGTGATGTTTTAATCGCGCTAACAGGTGTGCCCAGCCCTGATACCAAATTACGATCAAAGGCAGGGGCTGTGTCTGGCGCAGAAGGACTAGTACCAGAAGGCTCATTTTCAGAGCGCAATGTTGGGGTACCTGTATTTTCGACAACCTGTGGAGTTGAATGTTTGCGCAAAGGCGTCTTTTCGGCTAAATTGATTTGAGAAGCAATAAATTTACGAATCAGAAAATTATCATTACTTACGGTCGTGCGGTTGATTATTCCCAGAAACAAGTGGACGATTTGCGTTATCATCTCCTTGCTTCAATTCCTCATGAGCTATGTTGTTATTCCCACGACGCCGACTAGATTTTAGACCTTCCGGACGCATAGGTGTACAATCTGCTGCTGGGGGCAACTTCAATGGTGTTTCATGATGATTCGGGGTGGCGCCCGTTACAGCAACATCTTTGAACGCAGCAATACTCTCTTGAGATAAGCTAAACTCTGCTTGGGAGGCTAATTCTAACTGTTCGGAACGGGAACGTTCCAGTTCTCTACAAGATACATGAGAGTGGCCTTGTGGGGACAAAATATTCCGTACCTAACCAATGTTTCAAATGCTGGCTGCTGGGGCAATGATGATGGCGGAAGTAGATGATTTGGACTCCAAAACGGATGAGCACATAATTCGTTCCTTTCCAACCAACTGAAAATTAATTCGGAACAAAAACTAAAAATACAAATGAACTAACCAACTACAACGATTCATGGGGGCTTTTTCAAACAACCACATCAATAAATCGGCTAGCTCACAAGATACCGATGGTAAAGTAACCGTCAAAACACTGTTGGTCAGTTTGCTCGGAGTGTGGCCCGATTGCATACTTTGTGGTGGCACGATCGGGGTTTGAATGGGATCAATCGTGCGAATATTCTCTCGCAAATCATCAAGACTTAAAAAGGAAATATCACCAAACGGTAATACGCCACGTCTCAATTCATATAGGACGCAACCTAGCCCCCAAAAATCGGACTGAAAGGATGAAACACCTTCCTTTGTAAAACATTCGGGTGCCATGTACGATGGGATACCACGCTCTTCCAACGCTTTACTTCCGAAACTATCCTTGGGAATTTTAGTAGCGTATTTAAAGTCTGACAGTTTCAGAATACCGTATTCGTCAATCAAAAAATTCTTTGGTCGCAAATCATTATGAATGAATCCAACAGAATGCACGTATTTCAAACCAGTCAATATATCCAATCCGAAAATGCGAACAGATGTTTCGGGTAAATGCCCATCGGAACGTAAAATTTTTTCTAAATCACCACCAGTACAATACTCTAATATTAACCACAGACTGCTTCTCGTCTCATACCAATCATGAAATTTCATAATATGGGTATGATTCAACTTGTGCAGTATTTGAACCTCATTCACCGTCTACAAAAATTGACATAAAGAGAATCAGAAGATGGATGTATTTAATATACCTTTGACATCGCGCCTTTCTCAATTCTCTTAATGGCAGCATATTCTATCTTCTTTTTTTCTCGTCCTTTGAAGACTTGAGAGAATTCTCCTTTACCAATCTCCTCGTATATATGATACTTCTCCATTGTCTCCTTCTTTACTACACATCGAGTGAGAGCAAGGATGTATTAATTTGAACCAAGAAGGAGATCTGGTAGAAGTGGATAGTTTTCTGATGAACGATGAACGAACAATTCGATATCAGGAAGTTTTGAAAATTTTGAACTCGAAGACATAGTAATGCTATTTTTAAACTGGTTACTATATTCTAGCATGTTTCTAACACAGGAGTGACTAACGCACCAACGAGCCGTTTCTAACTACTTATTAAGCAGTGGCGAACTTCTCACTGCGCTTCTAATTTTTTTACTACAATACAATGTGGAATATAAGCAGATTGTCTGAAAAATCAAACATTGCGAGAGTGCGTAATTGAGCATAAGAAGAAATAGCAATTGGGAATGAATCGACAGCAAGCAAAACCCAAAGGGTTTGTGCAAAATCAGTCACTAACGCCTCAACCTCGAGGATCAGAATATGCAATCGATGATGATCCCAACCAGTCTGCTGGCAAGAATATATTATCAATGACATCTCTCAACAAATTCCATGTGCGAAGACCTGCGGAATTGAAGGTAAGATTCGATTTGCGAAAAGTATGTGACGGTAAATTATTGTCTCGTTTTCTCAGCGGATGAAACCAGAAATGGTTGTTTCGAGGAATGTGGTAATGAAAGCAGATCTGAAGTTTCAAAATCTTCTTAGAGTGGAAGGAACTGTAGAGGGGAAAATTATTGCCCCGCCTGATGCTGGCCTCGTATTATGTTCTTCAGGGACATTTCTGGGGGATATTTGCGGACTTGGTATTGTTTACGTCGATGGAAAGGTCAAGGGCAACATTTTCGTTGACCACTTGGGTCTTGGTCCAAATGCCCAAGTACATGGAAATGTATTCTGCAAGCGAATAGAGGTAGCAGGTAGTGGTTCAGTAATTGGCCAACTTTTAGTCAGCGCAAGTGCTCAGATTCCAACAGGTTATATTGAAAGAGCAAAACAACCGTTAGTTGTTGAACAACCAGACAGTGATGAGGAAGATGATGATTACAATGTAAAGGATGGATTGGGTGGAAATGATGGCAGCCCTCAGTCTCTGCAGATACATAAACTAGATAAAAGGAGTGATTCACGTGAAGAAAATGAGGTAGATCTTGAAGATCAGAATTTGGTAGTAGGGGAATTCGATGATAATCAGGAGCCAGAATACCAACAGCCACATCACCAAGAACCGGAAGTATTACCAAAAGAAGATAAGCGAAGGCGATCTCGTCGTAACAATAAAGATGCATCTGAGACGGTGATGATAATTCATGAACCGCAAGCTGACTTTTATCCGGGTGGTAACTGGTACACTAAAGCAATCGCCACCGATGAATCGATCGAACGGTTAGCAGAATTTATTGTGCATAATGTCCGAAAAATTGATCGAATAATCATTATCATGGATATCCACCAAGTAAGATTATCTATTCCATGAAGAAGTCTATATTTTCATTGTTAGCTTGCCAGAATTTGAATCCTAAGCAAAGTGCATTTTGGGAGAATATTGATGGTGAACATCCTACTGTAGGCACTGAAATAACAGTGGATGATATTATGACTGAAAAATGGACACCAACTGAAAACATTCCATCAGTGAGTTTATTTTCTATATGAAGGATGATTGAGTCGATTGATGATCGACATTTTTCATTAGGATGAAGTCTTGTCGTGGTTTGTCACGGACGCTACGACCAGCAAAGTCTCCTCGATAATTGTCCAGCCGAAACATGGACAATTGGGAGGTCCAGGAGCAGCAATAGTACCTCACCTTCATGAAGTAATATCGAAATGGTGTGATGTTCATAAGGATGAAGTACAATACATCCTGAGTAAGTCATCCTCCAAAGAAGAAAAGCATAATTATCATGCGCTGCTGCATGAAGATGACTATGATTTGTCTCAGGCGTTTGAAACTATGTCAAGAGTGAATAAGGTGGAGAAGTATTGAATTGAGTAAAATTTTATTTTTCAATGGTATCTATTTTAGGTTTTACTGGCAGGACAATATCAGTCACACTGCCGACGTTTCACATTGCGACACATCGCAGAAGATTTCCTCTTGAATCAAAAGGAATTTCATGGTGTTCACTATAACCCCGAATCTGTATATATTATGACAGATGGTAAGGAATTATTCACAGTTTGTGATTTTTACTTGATCATTCTGTTGTGCAGGAATATCATTCTCTCCGGCCGGCTTCGATATTCCCGAAGAACCATCAGAGTACATTCATGAATTGAACCAATTAGGCTACACACTGACCACTACCGATGAGCTTCTTTTATAGCGGACGAATAATATACATTTATTGTTATGATATTATAAATAATATTGAATATAGATTTTAGTATATAAATATTCCAGAAAAAGGAAAATGGTTACATTATGTACATAGTTAACTCGCACATCAACAAAAATTACAAATATATTCAACGAATTGATCCGCAGTCTCGTCATAAGTTCAATGGCCCATAACCTTGTCAACGATCAACGAAAAGCCAGCAAAGCCGGCACAGCCCAAGCAAGCCGCAGCTGGACCTCCTTTTGCCCCCATAGTAGCACCTACCGCACATCCTGATATGACAGGATTCCAGACATCATGTTTTCCTCTGTACTTTTCTATCACACAATCCACACCGCCAAATATCGCAGAAATTATACCAAAATTTCTTGCCCATCCACCGGCTTTGTTCAATGTTGCCTTAAATCCGGATCGCAATTGTTCGCGCACTGGTGCAACTGGAACTTCTCTGCCATTGACCACTTGAATGGCGCTGACATCACCAGTCATTGCTCCCATAAACAAACCCAATCCCACGCCAAGTACTGAACCCATTACAGCCCCAGTAATGATCTTGAAACCACAAGATTCTTGCAATAAATTAGGATTTATTGGAATTTCATCCAATGGTTTAGGCCACGGAGCAGGGCGAAAGAATGGTAAGAAAAGGCTCCGCGCAGGTTCACCATAATAATATTCTGATCGTTCCGTTGGACTGAGTCCCTCGGATCCCCCCTCATCACGCTTTGGATTGGACAAAGCTGTTGGTGGAATAGGCGGTTTGGTAAACATGCTTAGAAGATAAAATATAGTGGATAGTACCATAGATATGGGATATACCATCATAGATGGTATACTGATATTGTATAAATAAAACAAAGCAGCCAGCGACTGGTGCGGTGGAAATGATATTAACCGTATTACCTAACCACTATACGTAACCGCCTCTCTCTGGTGCTACTGCTGCGGCCTCTGCTGCCCGCTGCTGCGCTGCTGGTGGGCCTCTGTTGGCTGCGCTCTTCTGCGGCTGGGAGGCATATGGCAATATGGCATCACATAATTTTCAAGATGGATTATAGTGAGTCAGTACAACAATCATTCTCTAGGATTCAGTCTCTCTTTCGTGATTACCAGGAGTTAAATGAGGAGAAGATCGATAGCTATGAAGGAGAAATTGGGGACTTCGCTCAGCGTCGTGCCTATGAGAAAAAGTTCAAGGCTAAAGGAAATATTGCACATAGCAACCTTTCCTTTCAACGTGCGACTGATGAAACCACCACAAACCAGCAAAAAGATGATCTTTTAATGATTCTAAATGGTCTCATTCTAGATGATAGTCAACTAACAGCAATTGAATTTGATTCGGATATTTTTGGAAGAGGCCGAAAACGGAGACAATATTTTTTTCAACCTGGAGAGTTAGTGTCCGTTGATGTTACTTCAGCAAGTGAGATAGTTCATAGTGTTGCTATGAAAGATGGGAAGCTGAAGACAATTGCTCCTGATCATCTCGAACAAGACGGGCAGCAACCGAATTCGCCCACATCACCAAACAAAACAAGGGCAACGACGGCTGGATCTGAGGAAGGTGATATGTCGGCACAGGAAGAAGAAGACTTTGAAGCAGAAATGCAACGAAATAAGTTCGTCTTTGAATCTTTAGTGGATAAAGCCAGAAGTGACGATCAAGTAAGAGTAGGAAAATTAAAAGAATGTCTCCAGCGTCTAAAGAATAAACAAAAAGAAATGGTGTTTCGCTCATTGGACGACTTCAAAAAAGCTCATTACTACCAAAGAATTAAGAATCGTTTGCTAGAATTGGATAATCTCTTAGTAAAAAACAAAGCACTTTTAGCGGAAAAGAAATATGCTTTGCAATTGAAAAAAGCGCAATCCAATATTTCGGCTGAAGAATTAAGAAAAAGATTTGAATATGAAACGGAACAACAAGTAAGGCATTTATTGGAGCAAGTTGAGAAAAGGAAGCACGAAGTTGAAGAGTTGACACGCAAAAATCATGGGATTGAAGAGGAAATCGAAAAATTGTTAAAGGATATGAGTCTTTTATTATACGATTTAGAAAAGGAAGAAAAAACTCAACAGCAACTGCATCCCCACGGTGGAAACCCCAGTAAGAGTAAGAATACTAGCAAGCACGATCGATCAGCATCTCCTTCCCATCAAATAACTGGGTTGGCCTCCACAGCACAATATGATGATATATCAGGAATTTTTGAAGTTTTTCCATTTATTCAAAACAATGGAGCTGAGTTGACTGATGACATGATTGATCAAGCAGTTAAAGTTGTTGAAGAATCAGAATTGAAGCTCAATACTATGAAAGGGATGATAACATTGGCAGAGGAAGACTATGTCAAAAAGAAGGCAACCTTGTCCAACCTGGTAAAAGGTGAAGATAATAAAGCTAATGAGCGGTTGAAGAAGATGTGTCTCGGATTGGAACAAAAAATTTCTTCTGATGAAAAGCGGGTCGAATTGTTGGAGAATTTAATCAAAGGCCTAAAGAAAGATAAACAAGCTAGTGGCGGATCAACTTCATCCTCCGCAACTGCTACTTCCACCGCAGGCAGCGTTGGTAATGGTGGGGCAACAAATCCTCGACATAGAATGAGTACTGTTATGGGTGCTGGTGGTGGCACAGCAATGAATAAACCTCGGCAATCCATTGCTGTCACCAAAAATGGAATAAATAGCTCTGGAGTTAATGGAAAGGATGCAACTGCTTCACCTGGAAGCATAGCAATAGCAAATGTTTCAACAGGTAACAATAAGAATGATGGTTCATCAAAATCTGTGACAGGACCTGCTACCGCGACGGTTTCATCTTCAATTGAAGCACCCCCACAAACTTCTTTCCATCAATTGCTTAAACAGTACCTGGAGAACAGCTTTTTGGCGGATGTGGCGAATATTAATAACAATGGTATTGCGAATAGTAGCTCAACTGTAATTGATCGCAACTCTAGTGCCGATAGTCCCATCAACACAACTACACCTTCAATTTCCTTATCAAATGATAAACTTGAAGAAATTATCAATCAATATCGTATAATTGCGCCTCATCAAGTTATGAAAATGTCAAAATCCATTGAAGTTTTTCAAGACTTCGCAGCATCTAAATTACATCATATTAATGCGATAGTCCCTCCATCACAGCATTTGACCTCCTTGATGTCGAATGCTCTGGCTACAGTAAGTAACCAGAAGCCAAAAACTAAATCCACAGGGGGTGCTGCATCATCCGTACCAGCAAATGTCTTTTGTGAATCCACGGAAGAACCGGGAAACAGAATAGAAAATGTTCCAGGCACTCGCCCTGCAGAATATGTTGCCCCACGACAAGAGGATTTGGTTGAAACAGTATACTTTGAAAGTTATGCTTATAATGCCGCAGTAGAACAACTAAATACCATAATATCTATGTTGCTGCAGTGGAATGGATCAAGTAGCAACGGCAAAGCCGAACTTGGCATGCGAACAGAGGAAGAAGAACTAGAAAATGTAGAAGCTTTACGGCACCAAATCAATAAGCTTCTTGAGCAATTGAAAGGTACCTACAAAGATGGGCAACAAGTACAGCGAGTATATAAGGAGCTTTCTAATGATTTTAATGAACAGCTTCGAGTATGTGACCGTTTAAGATCAGAGTTGTTACGAGAAGTGGAAGGTTTACAATGGTCTTCCATGCTTCAACCTGGTCAATACCAGGTTGAAATGGAATCTTGCAAAAATAGGATAGCCATGTTGAAGCAGCAATTAAAGGCCATGGAGGAACGCGTTTCATCGAGGAGAAAAACAAACATCCGTTTAAGCCAGCTATTGACGGATAAACGTATATATCCAACAGATCTTACAACCACAAAGTTTTGGTAGCCCATTTCGTATCTTTTCACCATTTATTCTAGATTCTCTTATTTAACGGCAATCACTTTAAATTCAAGCCTGAAGAAAAACGCCCCGTCATCAACCCAAGGGAATATACCCAGGCGAAAGACGGTATCAATTGATGGTACATTCCTTAAGTGAACCGTGTGCTATTATATAACGTGGTTAAGATGTTTTTATAAGTAATTTTGGACGTGGTTGTCCCATACGAAAAGAAAGGGTTCCGTGTTTTGGTTTTGAAGAATGTCGCAATGGGCATGTCGTCTAAATCCAGAAGGCATCCTATAGTTCATCATCAAAGTACATCTGGAGGAAGCACACTTGTTGGGGGGACATATGTAACGTCGTAGAAGAGGAACACGGTAATGGACAAGAATACAGGTCTTGGGACTGAGGATATAATAACGGAACATTGCGATTGTGGCGGTATGACCTCAAATTTAACGCGCGACAAGAAGTCTGGATGTGCAAGGAAATCAAAATTTTGAGAAAATTGGAAACCTTTTTTACCAAAACAATACTGACGAGGAGGCGAATGCACAGTTGGACATTATATCATGGCAACTTTTTCTTTTATAGGTTCGTTTATTCATCAAGCGAGATTCAATCTGGAGTCATTTTTTGCTTGTCAACTTGTTTTTGCTTTCAATCGTGGAAGCACATCAGTTGACACAGTTCTATTGTGTTTGGTGTCTACTACTGTTAGCAGGAGTCCCTCCTTTACTAGATGTCGTACGATAGGCATCTAGCTCTTGTTGGCATACTAGCATGAAATTACGAAATACTGATAATTCTTGTGTTAACACTTTCACACTATGGACCTTGGGATAAGATTAGATAGCAAACTGATGTTAGATTGTCATGTGAGAATAGTAGTAGATTGGTTGACTTAATCGTTAATTATGGAGGCAGCAGACTGGTAGATACCCATTAGACTCTACATATATTATATACATGCTGCTCTGACGGGGACTGTTTGCGAAATCAGTTCGTTCGAGTTGTTCATCCTTCCATATCCGCCCTTTCGCCCATCGCATGTAATAAACTATTTGAAAGAACTAAAATTATTACAATGGCCTTAGTTCCCACATTAGCACTTTCCCTCCTATATCTTTTTTTTTTTTTTTTTTTGAGG
>JACCEA012296992.1_pt1 | contig 10676 bp, 12 predicted proteins | sample 7449851 | NCBI WGS metagenome assembly JACCEA01 (sample SAMN15323453, study PRJNA562643) | freshwater metagenome | isolation source: river surface water | place: USA:Blue River Watershed | collected 2017-08-18 | reverse complement strand
GGTTGCTTTCGCCAAAAAACTGCACTCAATTGTCACCTCCTTGGAAATTTGTGATGGCGAAATGTCACAAGGCTCTATGCGTTTTGATGTAAATATTTCGGTAAGACCAAAAGGTCAGGAAAAACTCGGCACCCGCACGGAAACCAAAAACTTAAACTCGTTTAAATTTATGGAAGAAGCGATTGAATTGGAAGTAGAGCGCCAAATTGAAGAAATCGAAAGCGGTCGAAAAATCATTCAAGAAACCCGTTTGTACAACGGCGACACCAAAAAAGCTCGCAGCATGCGCAGCAAAGAAGACAGCAACGACTATCGCTACTTCCCCTGCCCCGATTTATTACCGGTCATCCTCGATGATGACTATATCGAATCCGTTCGCAAACAAATGCCGGAATTACCTGAAGCCAAACGCACACGTTTTGTGGAGCAATATGGTTTAAGTGACTATGACGCAAGCCAGTTATCCGCCGATAAAAATATCGCAACATTTTTTGAAAAGACCACACAACTTTCTCAAGATGCCAAATTATCAGCCAACTGGATCACAGGTGATTTAGCGGCTTACTTGAATAAAAGTGAACAGACTATTACTCAGTCCCCAATCACGCCTGAATTATTGGCTGGATTAATTAAGTGCTTAAAAGAGGGAACCACCACAAGTAAATTGGCGAAGCAAGTGTTTGAAGCCATGTGTAATGGTGAAGGTGACGCACTCACTATTATCGAGACAAAAGGACTCAAACCCGTCTCTGATACGGGGGCACTTGAAAAAATGATTGATGAAGTCATAGCGAAAAACCCACAACAAGTTGAGAACTATCGCAGTGCTGATGAAAGCAAGCGCCCCAAAATGTTGGGCTTCTTTGTTGGGCAGGTGATGAAAGCAAGTCAGGGTCAAGCGAATCCACAGACCCTGAATGATTTGTTATTGAAAAAACTGAACGGGTAAAGAGAAATTTATATGAGCCTACGCAAAGACAAAGAAAAAGTTCTCGGTGAAATTTTTACTGACGAGAAAATCAAAGTGTTTTTTGATTACATTCCACCGGCTGACGTAAATGCGGATTATCACTTATTGGAAAAAGCCTATCGCGGTATGCGAGGTGAAAACTTTTCTAGTTTTTTACACATGTTTATCGCTGAAGGCAGAGACATTAATGCAATAGGGCCTGAAGGTAAGACTTTGCTACAAGTCATCGAAACTCATCGTAACGGTGAAGAATATGCAATTGCATTGAAAGCGGTTGGTGGAAAATAAAATCAATCCAACTCCACAAAATTTGTACGATTCCGACCTTGAGATTTTGACAAATAGAGTGCGTCGTCAATTTTGCCATACAAGGTTTTTGAACAAATAGGCGATGAAGTAATACCAAAACCACAGGAAATGGTGACAACATTGTAGGGCGGATTGGCGAGGTGCGGAATATTCAATAACTGAATAGACTCACGAATGGATTCGATCATCGCCAACATATCTTCAGGATTGCGCCCTACAATTTTTATAAAAAACTCTTCGCCCCCCACACGAAAACCTGCATCGTTTGAACGATTCAACAGCTCGCTAATTGAATCACCAATAGTCCGCAGCACATTGTCCCCTGCAGAATGTCCGTAGCTATCATTAAAGTGTTTGAAATGATCTATATCAAACAACGCCAATCCCACCAAAGCATCAGCAGATGCCTGATGTGTCATGGTTTCAAATTGCGACTCAAAGGTATTTCGATTCCACAAGCCTGTTAACGAATCCAAATGACTGTATTTTGCGTCAGATATGTCCGTGAAAATCCACAAACGTGTTTGGCCATGCTCAGGATCATCAAAAGCAGTGGTGCGTCGACGATAGACTTTACCATCCTTGAGAAGCACTTCATCCTCCATTTGCTTATCAGTGAGATGCAGCTTTTCAATAAGCTCCACAAAACCCAAAGGATCGACGACCTTTTCCAAGGCATATCGCATCAATGTTGGGCCTTCATTTTCAAGATTAATATCAAAAGGAATGCCCCAAAGTTCACGAAAACGATTATTGGTGTAGAGCATTCTACGCTGGTCGGTGACGATTAGAATCCCGTCGGGCAAAGCACCTAACACATTTGTTAAAAGATCGACTGAAAGAGAATTATTATTCATGATTATTGATGTATATCCATTAATGACTGACTCACACGATCCCCAGATTATAATCAAACTGTTTATAGAACACACAAGCCTTTAAATGGTAGATTGCTCAACCTTTTTCGATTCAATAATCCTATGGCGCTTTTTAGAATCAATCCAATCGTCATTCCAGTGAGTTTGCTTACATTCTTGGCACTCTTGTTACCATCGCTGGATCAGAGCTATTTGAAACAACTCACAACATCACCCAATACACTATCTGATTATGAGTACTGGCGATGGCTAACCTGTAATTTTGTGCACTTTGGTTGGGCACACGCAATAATGGATGCCATCGGATTCGCGTTGGTTAGTTTGGCTTTTTTTTATTTCATATCCATTCAACGATACTTATGCCTGTTGCTATTTTGCTGTCTAGCCGTTGGCACCTTGATCTCCGTATTAAGCCCCGATATTTTGTATTACGCTGGTTTATCTGGCGCTATTCACGGCTTACTGGTAGCGGGATGCTTTTATGCAACTCATTTCCCCGTATGGAAACGGTTGTTGGTGTTTATTATTACCACCGGAAAAATTCTGCAAGAGCAACTGCCCGGTTTTGACATCAATCCAACGAATAATTTTATGCCCGTTTCTATTGCTGTTGATGCGCACTTAATAGGCGCGGTTGCCGGATTGATATTTTTCTGGTTGGACAAGACTTTATCCCGTATTTTTCAAAAACGATAAAGCATGAGGAATTAATTATGAATGGCTCCCCATCCAAAGCACTGGACTATTTTGTTGAAGGTGCAAAAATAATTTTTCAACCCGGATTTCGGCGTTTTATTCTGATTCCACTCTGCGTTAATCTTTTAATCTTTGTATTTCTGTCAATGGCTTTTTATCATTCATTCAAAGATGTGATTGACTACATTCTTGAAGCACTACCATCTTGGCTAGATTGGCTGATATGGTTAATCTGGCCTTTAGCCGCATTTTTATTTCTGATGACCTATGGCTACAGTTTCAACCTGATTACCAATTTTATTGCAGCTCCATTTTTTGGCATACTCGCTGAAAAAATCGAAACCCATTTAACCGGTATCGCGCCCCCTAATGAACCTTGGGGGCAATTAATTCCACGCACACTTCTACGCGAAGCGACCAAGTTATTTTATTTTATAACACGGGGGTTGCTGGTGTTGATATTGATAGTCTGTTGCTTTTTTATTCCCGGTATCAATATTCTGGGAGCATTGGTAGGTGTGATTTGGAGCTGCTGGTGCATGGCTGCGCAATATGCCGATTATCCAGCCGATAATCATCAACTCAGCTTTCAACAACTGCGCGCGAAATTAAATCAAGAACCTTTAACCAGTTACTCTTTTGGTGGATTGATTTTGCTAGGCAGTATGATTCCTTTTTTAAATATTATTGTCACCCCTATTGGTGTGGCTGGCGCTACTGTTTTTTGGGTAAAAGAATTGAGTCCATTGAAAACCTTTCCAGCGAACAAGCAATAACAAAAGCACTAACAATCCAAAAAATACAGCATCAAAATAACTCGAGCGAACCTGCATAAGAACATGCAACCAAGCCAATACCGCAATCAAATAAATGGTTTTATGCAAAGACAACCATTTCTTTCCCAGTCGTTTCATCATGCCTTGGGTGGAAGTAATGCCCAATGCAAGTAGCAAAACCACTGCGGGCAAACTGACCAATATGTAAGGTCGCTTTATTAACTCATCATCAAACCGTGAAAATTCCCAACCCAATACAAACCATAAAAAAGCGATAAGATGCAACAACGCATAAAACAACGCGAACAATCCCAACATTCGCCTATGCAATTGCAGCCAACGAAAATGTAAGTATCGGAATTGAATCATGCGTTTTAGCGGTGTTACAGCCAGCGTCATTAATAAAAAATAGAATGCCCAATTACCCGTAAATAACACTATTGCCTTCGCAGGGTCTGCGCCTAAACCATTGGCTAATGTTTTATACACAATAAAAAAAAATGGGCTTAGCGATAAAATAAAAATCAATAGCTTTCGAATAATAATAGGCATATCAATAAAACTTTTTTAAATCCATGTCTTTATAGAGATGCGCCACTTCAGCGGCATAACCATTAAACATTTTGGTATTTATAGTGTTGGGACTTAACAATCCACTGGGCAAACGTCTTTCCTTTGCTTGACTCCAACGAGGGTGATCGACCAGAGGATTTACATTGGCATAAAAACCATATTCATCTGGCGCCAACAAATTCCAAGTAGTCTTAGGTTGTCTCTCAGTGAATTCTATTTTGACTATGGACTTAATACTTTTAAATCCATATTTCCAAGGCACAACCAAACGTAATGGTGCGCCATTCTGATTAGGCAATATTTTTCCGTACAATCCCACAGCCATTAGGCTCAACGGATTCATCGCTTCATCCAAACGCAAACCCTCTCGATAAGGCCAATCAATACTGCTAAAAGCACTCGCCTGCCCTGGCATTTCGTTAGGGCGTTCAACACTGACAAATGAAACGTATTTCGCGGTCGATTTAGGCTCAAGCAACTTAATAAAATCAGCCAGCGAAAAACCTATCCAAGGGATCACCATTGACCAAGCTTCAACGCACCGCAAACGATAAATTCGTTCTTCCAATTGCACTTTGGATAAAACATCTTCTAATGTGTAATCACCCGGTTTATTAACTTCACCTGTAATAGTGACTACCCAAGGATAGGGCTTAAATTGATGGGATTTTTCGGCAGGATCAGTTTTTTCGTAACCAAATTCATAAAAATTATTATGTCCCGTTACATGTTCATAAGGCGTCAGCGGCTCTGAAATCACTTGAGTATTAGCCGATGCTGCATTAATTTTTTGTTTTATCCAATTCGGAGCAGGTAAATCCAAGTTAACAATCTGTGATGCTGCTGACAAGCTGTTGCCCGAAAAGCCCAAAGCTGAAATACCTATTCCAGTTAAGAGCCCTGCCTGCATAAAATCACGCCGCGAATGATAAATTACTTCTGGCGTTACATCATTTTCCGTCAGATCTTGAGATGGCTTTATCAACATAATGACCTCCAGCGAATTGATCTGTTGGTTTGACGCAGCAGAGTAATGATTGTTACATAAAATTTTTATTCAATAATCAATGCCTAATTAACCAACACTGATGAATTTTTGAATTGCGCTTAAAATCCTCATCAATCGTTTTCGCCGATATAGTATCAATGTTATAGGCAGTTAATGCCTCCACATCCAATTCAAAGCTACGCAGGTTATTGGAAAAGATCAAAGTGCCCTTTTCATCCAGAGCACGCATAGACTTATGGATTAAATCCACATGATCTCGCTGAATATCCAATACATCGTCCATACGTTTTGAATTAGAAAAACTGGGTGGATCTAACAAAATCAAATCAAAAAGTTGATCGTTTTCTTCCAACCACTGCAAACAGTCTGCTTGAACCAAACGATTTTTGGATTCACTCAAACCGTTTAACGCAAAGTTTTTTCTGGCCCAATTCAAATAAGTGTTGGACATATCCACACTAACAGTATAACGCGCACCGTTCATCGCAGCATGCACACTGGCACTGGCGGTATAACAAAACAAATTTAAAAAACGCTTATCTTTTGCTTGCATTGCAATCATGTTGCGAACAGGTCTGTGATCCAGAAACAAACCTGTATCTAAATATTGCCACAAATTAATATGTAACTTGCTAGTACCCTCCTGAACACTAAATAGATCACCCGTCGGTGTCTCCTGTACTTTTTCGTACTGGGTTTTTCCCTTATTGCGACGACGCTGTTTGTAACTGATTTGCGACTGCGGAATATTTAATACATAGGGAACGGCTAAGGTAATTTCATGAAAGCGGGCAGCCGCTTTTTCTTCATCAACTGATTTAGGTGCTGCGTATTCCTGTACATGAGCATAAATTTTTTCCGGCTTACCGGGTTGTGTTTGCCCAACATAAACATCAATCGCTGCAGAATATTCCGGCATATCCGCATCATAAAGTCGATAACAATTGATTTGATTAGCTTTCAACCATTTATCTAATAGCTTTTTATTTTTTTTCAGGCGATTCACCAGCATTTGCGCGCCAGGCGTTAAAGCCTGTTCACGTTCTTGTTGAACGGCTTCTTTTACTTTTGCTTCTGCGATTTGACGTTTATCGCTATCAGCACTGAATCGTTCATCTTGCTCCATACGGCTTTTAACGAAAACGTCTTTATCAATTGAAAAGGTCAACAATTCGCTGGCGATAGTACCGTTAAAAAATTTGTATTTCTTTTCGGCGCGTAAACCCATTTGCTTTCCCAATTCAGGATTGCCAGTAAATATAGCCGCTTGCCATCCCTGAAACTCATTACGCAAACGCTCACCTAAATGTGCATACAGCATTTTCAGTGATTCAATATCACCCAAACGTTCGCCATAGGGTGGATTGGTTAAAATTAAACCTGAGTCCAATTGTTTATGCGTAGGTTTTTTAAATTCACCAATCTCTTTACGAGACACCCGCAACCAATGATCCAATTCTGCAGTGATAATATTTTCTTCTGCCGCTCGAATGACTGACAAATCTGCATCGTAACCACGAATTTCCGGTAGATTTATATTGGCTAAGCCCAATTTTTTCCGCTGATGTGCCTCGTCACGCAATTCCAACCAAATATCATTTTGATGATTTAACCAACGTTCAAAACCAAAACTGGCGCGTGCTAATCCTGGAGCAATATCCGCTGCGATTAACGCAGCTTCAATTAAAAATGTTCCCGATCCACACATAGGATCAAGCAGTGCCCCACCCTCTTTGGCTATTTGTGGCCAACCAGCGCGCAATAAAATACCGGCTGCCAGATTTTCTTTTAAAGGCGCGATACCTTGTTTCAAACGATAACCGCGACGATGCAAACTATCACCCGATAAATCAATGCTGATGATGAGATTATTTTTGGATAAACGTGCGTTAACTCGTAGATCGGGATCACGTTTGGCGATAGAAGGACGTGAGCCAGAAAAATCGCGCAGGCAATCAACTATCGCATCTTTTATTTTCATCGCGCCGAATTGCGTATTGCGAATCACATCGTTAGTGCCAATAAAATCAATTAACAAACTGCCACTGGGGCTGATGTGATCTGGCCAAGGAAGTTTGCGCACTGCCTCGTAAAGGTCTTCCTGACTAGAAACGGGAAATGAATCCAATGGCAATAAAATTTTATTGGCTAGACGCGACCAGAGATTGACTTTGTAAGCGAGCCGAATATCGCCCGAGAAATAAACACCCGCAACTGTCTCACGCAGATCAGTTGCACCTAAATCCGTCAACTCTTGAAATAGCAACCCTTCGAGGCTTTTGGGGCAGGTCGCAAAAAATTGGTAGGTCATGCAAAGGTTACTCAAAAACTGAAGTTTGAAGTATACCTAGCTGACTTTTTCTAATACATCCATTTCTTGATGACAACGAATAATTAAATTGGCGTAAACGCCTTTGAGTTCAGATAAAGCACGAACCAAAGTGGATTTATCCTCTTGATTGGCGGCAATCACTTTTTCAATCAAGCTTGCACAGGTGGCATCTAACTGGCGAATTTTTTTCCAATCTTCTGCTTTTAGTGCTTGATTTAATTCACGCTGAACTGAGCGCAACGCGGTAATACCAGCCTCACCAGCATAAGAATGCTTAACCAGTTTCAAGGTCATGATGATTTCCTCACCTCAGGTCCAATAGCATCCCAAGCTTGTTTGATTTCACCCAAAAGACGACCGCACTCATCCAGATATTCTGGTTTGTTTTCATGATTAGCTTGAATCAAACGGCGAATCACATAGTCATACAAACTTTCCAGATTAGCGGCGAGATGCCCACCTTCAGAATCATTCAAACTGCCCTGCAAACCGCCCACAATCGCCACCGCTTTACCAATCAACTCTCCTTTACGGGCAACCTGTTTTTGTTGCATCGCACCCTTGGCTTGAGCAATTCGCTCCAATGCACCCTCGAATAGCATTTGGATCAGTCGATGCGGGCTTGCATCTTCAACACTGGATTGGACTTTGACATTGGAATAACGCTGAGCGGCGGAATAAGCGTTCATACAGCATCCTATTTCTTGTGATTCAGGTATCAAGGCTAACGGCACCGAAATGAAATTCTTTAGGGGCTTGCACCAATCAAAATACTGTATATAATCACACTAACTGTATAAATAAACAGATATCGGAGAAACCAAATGCTCAACCTTACATCGCGCCAAGAACAAGTTTTGAGCCTTATTAAAAAATACGCAGAAGAAACCGGTTATCCCCCCACTCGCGCAGAAATTGCCGAAATTCTTGGATTCAAATCCGCCAATGCAGCAGAGGAACATATCAAGGCCTTGGCGCGTAAGGGAGCTATTGAGATTATCCCAGGTGCCTCGCGTGGAATTCGTTTACCCGAAGTAGAGCAATATCAAGGGATTCCAATTGTTGGTCGAGTCGCAGCAGGCAGCCCAATACTTGCTCAAGAACATATAGAAGATTATTGCAATATGCCCGCTCAATTCTTTACTCCAAATGCTGATTATTTACTGCGAGTCAAAGGCATGAGTATGAAAGATATAGGAATATTAGATGGTGACTTATTAGCAGTACACAGTACTCAGCAAGCTCGCAATGGGCAAATTGTGGTCGCACGGATAAATGAAGAAGTGACCGTTAAGCGTTTCAAAAAAACCAATAACACATCCATTATTGAGTTATGGCCAGAAAATCCAGAGTTTGACGTAATCACTGTCGATTTACGCAAACAAGAATTCAGTATCGAAGGTTTGAGCGTAGGAGTAATTCGCCGTGACTAGCCCATATCAATTTCAAACAATCTCAACACCTGTCAAAACGGCTGGTGTGACAGAGCTGGTGTTAACCAGTGATAGCCCCGAACAGCTGCATATACTCCTACCCATGCTGGCCTATCTCAGTCATCACTCTGGGGATCGCTGGATTACTTGGATATCACCGAAACATTTGCATCGTGACTTATTATCTGCCTACGGAGTGAATACCCGAACGATTCGACTGATTCACTCTCAGGACGAAAATCCACTTTGGTTGATCTGGGAGGCGCTGGCGTCTGGCACTAGCAATACAGTGATTGCCAGCCCCGGTCGATTAAGCGAAAAAGAGTTAATGCAACTGGAAGCAGCAGCCACTAGAGGCGAATGTCAGGGTTTATTATTACGAACACGCCACTGATGATGTTAGTGAAGGATATAACCTTCACTTTCTGACAACTCCGCAGAATCATCGAAGCTGTTACTAATTGATTCTTCGTCATCTTGAGTTTCTTCACTGGCCGCATCCATCCCGGCTTCAATCATGGCTTTGGCAACCGAAAACTTAGACTCACCTAAATAATGGAGCGACTCTTCGGAAAAATGGATTTGCACCAAGGGCTCAGAAGATTCGTCGTCAACCCGGCGCAGTACTACATCACCGTTAGCCAACTCAACAATTTCATACAAAGACGACATATAAACCCCGCAGTTAAAAAGCGGCGGCATTCTATCACCGCCTGTCAGGGTTTATTAGATTATCTTTCGATGGAAAATTAATTCAGACGCTCAAGTATCGTAGTAATACCCTGCCCCAAACCAATACACATAGTGGAAACACCCAGATTCAGGTTTCTATCTTGCATCACTGTTAGCAAGGATCCCGTTATGCGAACACCGGAACAACCAAATGGGTGCCCCAAAGCAATAGCACCACCATGAGCATTCACTCTATCCATCTTATCCAATAACTTGAGATCCTTTAACACAGGTAATGCCTGAGCAGCAAAAGCCTCATTAAGTTCAACTGCACCTATATCATCCATAGTGAGATTAGCGGCTTTCAAGGCTTTTTCCGTGGAAGGAACAGGGCCATAACCCATAATTGAGGGATCAACGCCAGCAACCCCCAATGAAACCACTTTTGCAATAGGGGCTAAACCCAAGGATTGAGCACGCTCTGCTGACATGACCAACATCACCGATGCACCATCGGACAATTGTGATGAGCTGCCTGCTGTAACCTGACCATTTTTGGGATCAAATGCTGGGGGTAATTTTGATAAAGCTTCAATGGTGGTTTCTGCACGAATGGTTTCATCCTGATCCACCATAACTGGGAAACCATCGGCATTGTGCCCTGCAACTGCAATAATTTCTTTTGCAAATTTCCCATTACTTCGCGCTTGCGCAGCCAGCTGATGCGAACGTGCGCTGAATTCATCCATTTGTTGGCGATTGATTCCATGTAGCAAAGCCAAATATTCAGCCGTCATACCCATATTGCCGGCCGCTTTTGCCACGGACAATCCTAATAATGGGTTAATGCTAACGGATTCATACATAGGTAAATGCCCCATGTGCTCGACACCACCAATTAAATACACATCGCCTAAATTTGCTCGGATGTTCGCTGTTGCAATGTGCAAAGCTGCCATAGAAGAACCACACAAGCGATTGATGGTTTGCGCAGGAATTGTGTGAGGTAAGCCTGCCAACAGTACAAT
>JACCEA012191733.1_pt1 | contig 10676 bp, 6 predicted proteins | sample 7449851 | NCBI WGS metagenome assembly JACCEA01 (sample SAMN15323453, study PRJNA562643) | freshwater metagenome | isolation source: river surface water | place: USA:Blue River Watershed | collected 2017-08-18 | reverse complement strand
CACACCATGAACATATTGAAGGAAGTCTACTTTGAGCACCGCCTATGAACGTGTCAGAGGTAGACTCACAAGAGTTGGTAGATGCCACATACGTAGTGACCTGTTCATTGAAGGATTTAATTGCGTAGACAACTTCAATCAAGGATACGAGTGCAAAAGACCGTATGTATTTCCTCATAAGTTTGGAGGTACGGACATCTTGGGGAAAAAGGCGCTCAGCGCATATGATGTTCTTCATCCATTGGCTCCACTTTCAGACGATATGTTGAGATGTTGCGAAATCCTGGCGCGTGAAGTTTGTACAGTATGCTTTCTTTCAATTTTTATAATAAGTGTATTTCTTTAAAAATTTTGCCCGCCCTGATATATTTGTACGAGTGCGTTGGTTCGTCCTGTAAAGCTTAATTAACCTTATAACCTCGTCCAGCAACTTTCCTCAAAAAAGAACAAAAAACTTGTATTGTATAGTATTGTAGTATGCTCGCAAACTGGAAATGGACACTGCCATGAACTGAATCAAGTACGAAACAATATCGCCAACGTTGCACTATTTAGCCGATGCCCGGATCTAAGACACAAATAATATCGTCATGATTCCTACAACGTCAGAATTAAGAATTGCACAAGCCATTCAAACAGGGCATCAATTCGATATCATTGAACAGCGATTGCAGCATATTCAAAATAAAATAGCGAAGCAGCGAGAAATTTGTAGAATTGAGGATGGCGGTGACAACGTTTTGGGTACTAATGGGAAAGAATGGAATTGGGCTAATTCTTATCAACAATGGTCGAATTGGGAGGATATTGATGAATTAAGTGCCAAAAAGGAATATGAGCAATCAAAACTTCAATCACTCATAGACAAGCAGAGTGTGATGCAACATTACCATGATCATTCCAAGGAAAAAGAGTTTTTTGATTTACCCGAAGATGTAAAAATTAAAAAATGCAATGATTATCGAATATTAGGAAACTACCTCTTTGATCAAGGAGTATACTCCAAGGCGGCTGAGAGATACCAAATTGCCATCGCTTATTATGAGTATTGCTTTCCCTCTGACCCCAAGATCCAACATGAACTGGATTTTACTCGCTATGCTTGCCTTTGTAATGTCTCTTTGTGTTTCATCAGACTTGGTCACTATCGAAAAGCCATTGAAAGTGCGAATCAAGTTCTGAGAGAATGTAAGAACCATCACGCAAAAGCACTCTTTCGTCGTGCACAAGCATATCGTCTATTGGATGAATATGAGTAAGTTGATCGTGATACAAAGTTGATCGAATCATGGAATCATAATTTTTCATTTCAGAAATAGTAGGGCTGACTTAGAAGCAGCGCTGGAGATTTGCCCTGGAGATTCAGCAATAATAGAAGAACTTTTAATCGTCCAGGTATTCTGACAAATTGTGTGATATACTTTGAAATATACACATTACTGCATAATGCTAGTCACTTTCAAAAGCATACAAGCACAACCAAAGTGCTTTTCCACTATCTAATAACACAGGAGATCGATCGACAGCATCTTCAACATTTCAAAATGGCAACAGAAAAAGCAAATTTTCGATCGCAAATAGCGCAATTGTAAGATTTTGCTCTGCTGGTAGCTTTCATTCTGAAATTTTCTCATAGGCGTTAGAGCCAATATTACCTAAACCTTTCTATGGCTTACATGAATGCTGGACTGGATTGGCATCCCTGCAAGCGGATTCAAATTGCTTCAAATGAAATTAAATTGGCCCATTGGATTCAATTTGAATTGAGTCAATCATGTAAATACGCTAAATAAATTCGCTGATTACTGGTTGTATGAATTAGATTGGTTTACATACCTGTTGCAGTTCCAAATACTTCATACCATGAGTCTAAATATCCATCGATCATTTGATTTTATGATTGTTCTTTATGAAGAAATGTAGTATACCTGTCGTTTCTCTGGGAATGCAATATTGAAATTTTGAAATCGCCAACTGGATTGTATTGTTGTCACAAAAAATGTTTCACAATGTGATGTGGGGGTTACCTGGCATTTAATAGCAGCGCGACCTTCATCATATCTTTTAAACAATTGATCTCCTCTTCAAATCGACCAATCTGATCAACATCTTTTTCCAAAACGCAAGAACGATATCCATACAGTAAGCAGTTGAGAAAGGTATCATTGAATATCGATGAACCATTATCATTGCTTTCATAACAATTACCTTCGCAACAAGAAAAAAATAAATGTAGATCATCAATATGCCATCAATAATTTCAACCCACCAACAACACAGCACGCAATATCAAGAATTCTCGGACCAACACAAGCATCTTCGAAATCGACGAATCCTCTTTAACAGAAAAAGACGCCATCATATTTACCCACACAAATTTTTCAAACACTTACAAAAATTTGCCAGTTGCCTCATCGAAAACAACATTGTCCAGAAAAGGATCCCCGTGAACGACCGATTGTTGAAATGTATCACATTTTGAAAAGCACTCAATGAGCCAATCGTAATGATCAACATAGAACTTCGAAAATTCGTGATTCTTTATAAAGTTATCATCAGATTCTGTGAATTTACGATAATATTCCCCATTCAAATGCTTATGAAGGAAACATATTCCATCATGATGATGGGTGCGTAAGCATGACCCCTGATCGATTGGAAGAAGGTGCATAAGGGCTAAATTATAACCGATCTGTATCAACGCATCCTTGTGATTTAGCTTTCCATTCTCGATCAAGAAGTCAGCAGCTCGGCCAGGAAGATAGTTCAAAAGTAATGCAGGTTCAGTCTCGTCGATCATTGCTACAAATCGATGATCCGCTTGTATGTTGGCCACCTCTAAAGGGTAACAACACCCTGCGAAATTATTTAGTTTCAAAAATTCCCCAATCTTTGCCTGCTCTTCAACTTCATCAATGCTGTAACCATGTGCGATCTTTATGACGAAATATTCGCCTGTATCGGTTTCAACCAAGTAATTGGTTCCTGAGTAACCTCCTCTCAGTGTTTTGAATGCGGCAAGTTGTGATTCAGGTTTCCATAACTTGAACATTCCAGCTACATCTTCTAACGAATCTTTTCGGTGATCAACATCTACTTTCACCATCTTGTCGTGTTTACACAGATATTGTACATTGAGTTGTGAATAATAAAATATACTTCTACCATGCATATCGAATATACCATGGGCCGGTAACTTGCTATTATATATGGGTGTAAGCATAAGCAAAAAGCAAAGGCTGCGACTGCAGCAGCGCAGCAGAGCAGCAGCAGCAGAGAGCAGCTGTGGCGCAGCGCAGCAGCACAGAAGCAGCACAGACGCCCACAGAATTAGCATTAAATTTTTGGTATAAAAACCCATGGAATAGATTAAATTAAATGTTATTCTGGATTCATACTGTTGATTTCGGTTCAACCATGCCTCCTCTAGTAAAGTCGGTCAAGAACATATTTCCTGGTTCCCATTGTGCGTCTTTACAAAAAGATTGTGCACTCATTTTCAATTGCAAATCGGTTAGCACTGCTGATGATTACAGTGCAGGTTCCACTTACTTTGTGAAACCAAACGAAAAACCTCGAGCAGCACTCGAGGAATTGGCTCAAAAGATCTTTCTGTTTCATACTGAAGGTATGACATTTGATCCCAATCATTCCGGCGCAGAGTGGTGGTCCCAAGTCATTCATCCTGAAGATGATATTGGGATTCATTGGGATCGTGATTATGGGTTGGAAGAAGACATGGGACAACATGTTTATCCATTTTTAGGCACTGTAACTTATTTGTCAGATATTGGTGCCCCTACTGCTGTTTTTGCTAAAGCTGGCACTGACCTTGCGATAGAAGAAATCGTTGGCTCGATCGAAACCGTTATTTTGAGTTGTCCTTCCGTTGGTGGTCATATTGCCTTTGATGGGTCTATGTTGCATGCTGCTCCAGCCGATATATATACAAATAGAGAAGAAAGTGTTGAAGGTAGTGATGGTGAATCGGAAGAGAGTGATGTACCCACCCTCAATGAACTCCTTCAGATTGTTGGACAAAAACGAGTTACGTTTTTGGTTAATATTTGGATAAACCACATCCCTTCCCAATCTAAGCGTTGTGAATTGAAAATAATAAAGAAATTAAAGTGTCCTGTTTTAGGAGAATTGTTTCAATTCAAAGAAGCTACTGTTACCTTTCCTAGTGCTGATGTTGATCCGACAAATCTTACGAGGTCGTTACAGTTAAAATTCAACAACACCGAAACTGCATATGATCTTCTAATTCCACTTCCATCAATTGAGAAACTAGAGACTATGAGAAAAGAAAGTTCAGTGTTCAGACTTCACTACGTCGGGGGTGCTAACATATCTTTAGTATATTCGGATGACCAGCCCAATGAATCAAGTGAAGAAGATGACGAGGAGGAAGCGGACAGTAATGATGATGATCATGATCATGAAAGCATCGACAAGGCACATATTTCAAATATATCCAAAACAAAGCGTCCTCCAATTTCTTCTTTACGCCAAAACCTTTCAATAAAAAAGCAAAAGAACAAAGAAGGATAAAGTAAGACTAGATTTAGATCCTAGGATGCAAATATTCACAACCTAACAATCCTAAACAATTATTTAAAGGGAAAATTTTGTTAAATAACATCATAAGATTATTTTCGATATTGGCTGGTCGACTCGTCTAAAAATATGGGTTATAATAAGTAATATTATTACACATCGTGATCGAACAAAACACCATCCATAGCTAATTATCCTGGATCTGTAGGGTAAATTCGGGCTTCCTTTCGTTTTAACCACTTGAATGGAAAATGGGACGACCACTCTGAAATACCGCTCAGAATACGATAAGGTTGTTTTGGCACGGAATATTCACTCGCCTGTTCTACACAGGGAGACTGTGGTATAAAGCTGGTATTGGTATTATCACTAATATTGTTAGGAATGTCAATTATTACCGGTAAATGGCGCATACGAAAATGACCATCATGAATAGGGGCACAAACCGAGAGTATCTTACTTTCACCATCATCCGAAAGCTTGTGCTTCAATCCATATGAATTATGGTTGTGTCCACATAGATGAAGTTTATGTTTAATTTTTCTTTCCAACTCAGGAAGCGGTCCATGGGAGATCAAGATATCAACCTCATTAGGACATTTCTCGAATGTTTCAGTGTGGAATTCCTTACTTTGAAAAGCTCGATTTGGAGATTTCCCTGTGGACAAAGGAGTTCCCCAGATGGACCAAATACCGTGCTGCATTGATGAATTTTCCAAATAAGTACAATTTGTTAGCAATTGCTGAGATTTTTCTAAACCTAGCGATGCCAATTGCTCGTCATGATTCCCGCCAACAACTATTCTTTCTTTGGCTGGAATAGTTCCCAACCAACGATTGAAATGCATGAGTTGCTTTATTGCAGCTCGCGATGACATGAGTCGATTCAGCATCAGCACATCCCCGCAATGCACAAATAAATCACAAGGGGGGAAAGGACTCAAGCCATGGTGTCTTCCATGTGTATCTCCAACTACCACAATTCGTGTATGATTGATAGGCAATGGGGGGACTTGGTTGAACGACACCTTGGAATGATTTGTAGATGGATATTGTACATACAGAAAATGATGCTGCTCGCGATGTTTCCTGTCAAGAAGTAAATAAAGAATGGCAGTGATAAGTTGATCGTGCAACATAATTGAATTTTTAAACAATTCCAAATTGCACAACACAACAATGATATTGTACCGTTGTAACAGCTTGCTGGGCGAGCACAAGCGCTGCTGAGCAGCAGCACAGCAGCAGCAGAGGCCCGGGGGCCCAATGAAGCTTTTATGACAAAAGAAAACAAACGCATGTCTACAAAATAATATTGTTTGGTGTTCGAAGCTCATTCCCGTATCCGGTATTGCATGTGGTTACCCTTGTTAACATTGTAGAAATATTATTTGTTGTATTCCATTCTAGCAGTCTTCCAAAAGAATGGCATCCAATCCAAAAGAAGGTGTTCAATCAAATAATTCTGGGACATGGGAAAGGTCATGCGTAATAAAGTCTGATTGCTTTTCTTCTTGTTTAAATAAATTTCCATTTACAAAATATATATTCCACACCATCCATATGTTGTTGTATCAACACCATTTTATTAGTTGTTTGGGATTGCTGCTGGTATTCGCGTTAATATCATTTTATCCACTATTTATCAGCGATGGTGACGGTCTTGATGAAGTTTCAGAATTCCCAGCTTTTTATCATGCAGTAACATCAACTGTATATTTGAAGTGGTTATTGGTAAGTGTGTTTGTTACCGTACCCATGCTATCACAAGTCTTACTTGCAATTGCCAAAGTGTCGAAATCGCATGACGAGCGACAAGACTGGTTTGGATCATTCTTATTGTCTATAAGTTTGATGGCTCCCAACTTATGTGTGTATTTGTTGGTCCATGATAATGATGTAGTGTCTTTGCGCTTTGTATATACTCAATTCGCTCTCTTTGCAATTCAGCAAGTGTCTATTATTTTTGGGATGTTGGCTTCAATGTTTGGACATAAAAGCAACAATGTTTCCCCAGAAAATATCTCATTACAGGTTAGAGTTGAGCACCATACTGTCAATATTCTTCTTTGCTTTGTGCTAGCAAATGTTTTCTTTATTGCGAGTAAGATATCCGGAATGGAACGCCTGATAGGAGTTACTTATTTTTTAGTTGTTTTAGCTCTCATGATGTTGCTTTATGTAACAAACAGAATGATATATATCTTGTCGAAAGATATTTGGAAATTTCAAAGATTCTCCACCCATCATAATCTCTCTGACTTCATGTATGCTGTCTCTCTACTTTGTTTTGTTATCGCTGACGTATCAGTAACTATTGTTGCAGCTGTATGTGATGTTGGGTCTAGCCATTTGTTGAAGGCGTTCATCTATGTTCAAATTGCCTTAACATGCTTTCTCAGCCTTATTCCTGGAGAAAAAAGCAAGAGGCTAGCTGAATTTAAACATGAGAAATTGGAGACCAGGTTGAATTTGATTCGATATGTGTCGCATGAAATGAGAACACCGTTGAATACGGCAAATATGGGCTTGACTCTCATAATGAATGAGTTAACTTCGTGGAAATGGAAACTGCGTGGGGCCAACATCGACGATCATAGTCATGCCACTGACGTCCTCAAACCGACAGATAAAAGTGGTGCAATTCCGATGTCGCCAATTTTGAAAACTCAAAATTCATCTCCTGCATATGAGGCAAGTATTCACCGCACTGGTATCGGGCGCCAATTCAATGCACACAAATCTACCGGTACGGTAACAGCATCAAATAGTATTATTACTGTCCATGCTTTGGGTGATTTAATCGATACCGCTGGTCAAGTAAACGAATCTTGTAAAGTTGCTATATCCACTCTAGACGATTTGTTGACCTTTGACAAAATTGATGAACAGAAGTTGGTTATTGAACTGTGTGAATTAAATGCATGGAACTTTCTTTGCCAGGCTGCGAAGCCATTCAGTATAAATGCTAGGCAGGCACAAGTAGACTTTAAAGTTCGTCTAATAGACAACCCATTGGTGGATAATCAAGTAATTCGTGGTGACCAGTTCAAACTCAGTCAAGTGGTTCGCAATTTAGTGTCAAACGCGTTAAAATTTGCTCAAGCGGATGGTAAAGTTGAAGTTACTTTATCAAAGACAAGTCATACCAATAAAGATTACGCTAGAATCTCTGTCAAAGACAATGGTGCTGGAATCTCAAAAGAAAATCAGGTAGCAGTGTCATTATATGTATTTCATGCATTCTAATGTTTTGTTTTAGAAAAAGCTCTTTGGACAGTACGTCCAATTCAAGGCTGCAGAATTGCAACAAGGGAAAGGATCCGGCTTGGGACTGTGGATCACTAAGAGTAAGTTTCCCTAAGGAGAAAAAATGTGTTTAATCTTACTTGACATTTAGGTATTGTCGAGATGCACAAAGGATTCATTGGAGTTGACTCGGATGGAGAAGGAAAAGGATGTACGTTCTATGTCGATCTACCTCTTTTTAAGAGAAAACACAGCACAGGCAGCATCAGTTCTCGAGGAGTTGTATCTATGAATACTGCTCAATCCATTGTCAATTCAATAAGAGGTACCGCATCATATGCCTCCCCGAATCTGCGGCTCGATGAAAATTTGCATTCTATATCCATCCAAGATAGTAGTACAAGATTTAATCAAAGCACTCGCAAAATTTCGACAACTTCATCTTCTGTCAATTTTCGAAAGAGTTCCGGGAATTCACAAATGCGCATTGAAAAGCATCCTCCAACAACACCTGTACTGGAGCCGATGAACCGAATAACAGAAATGGCTGAAATGCGTAGGTCAGAACTTATCGAGGGCAGCATATCCGACACTCCCAACTGTGTTTTAGCACAAGCGAATTCTACGAGTTTAGACAATCGCCTGACATCACAAAATGTTGTTGTGACAAATGCATCGTTTCTAGATTTAGAGAAAAACGAATTGGATTGTGATGGCAACCTACAAGAATCCATAAGGCATGCAAATACTGAGATATTTGTGAGAGAACTTGATAGAACAAGAAGTACTTTGGATGCTCGTTGCTGTGATGTCATCACCTCCTCGAACAATGAAGCGGAAATCAATAGTGTATCTGATAAACGGCAGGACTCTGTGGAAGTCAATGTCAGCCTCTTTAATCGCATGTGGAGAGTTTTCAGTACAATGGGTGATCGTTATCAAAGTGATGAATTAGACCAACATGCAATCAGTCGTCACCCCGATATTCTAGCGATAGCAACGCACAGTTCTGAAAACAATTCAGAGTATAAGAACCGTTCATTACCACGACTTAGTAGCAGCGGATCTATATCATTCCTTAATAATCCAGTCAAATTTTGGATCCAGCAAGGGTCTGCATTGTTGGTCAGCAACTCTTCGTTAGACATAGATCATCAAGATGAATTTGGGATGTTAGGTGGTGATGTTCCAGGAAACCAAGGTGTTATTTCTTCTGGTGAGCATGCTCAGGAATTCGAGGAAGAAGATATTATTCATGTTGGAAGCAAGAATCAAAGTGACAATAATGTGGGCTTGGTTACTATAATTGAAGAACGTGATGAAAACAAAGTTGTTGCATTTGATAATAAGCACGATTGGGGAAATTTCCAAGATAGGCAAAAGTTACAAATTAAAAATGATAGAATAGTTGATGATGTAGATGATGCAGTCGATGAAAGTCACGAACCATCCAACACGATTGTCGCATCTTCGAAACTTGTGAAACTTTCGTCATCGCGATACTTCTCTAGTGATAATTTCAAAGCGATTTCCTCCAAAAATAGAATTATTCCAACCGTTCGATCTGAAAGTAAAGATAGCATCGATTGTTCTCACGAACTTCCTCTCCGTAGTTTCTCGCCTGGTTCGAATACGATGCCTTCAAATGGAATGGATGGCGACAACAGGTCCCTATTAGATCTTGTAGAGGACGATTCTAGCCATCCAGATTCAGATTCAGCACATAACTTGAATTTGGCATCATCCCTATCTATGGATCAATTGGATGATGATCAGGATGATGAAATGGTCCAATGTGAACTTGATGTAAATTTTCATGGAATTCCTCTAAATGAACGATGTTCGAAAGTTGATCATATTCTCGAAAATTCAAATTTGCGTTTTGCTTGGAGGGACAAGCAAGGGGAATTTCCTGTCTCTGCTCTCAATGATACCTCCACTGATATTGGGATCACTATAAGTAAAAGCATGGATGAAAGCAGAGATGAAGAGGATGGAAATCCTGCACGTTCAGTTCGATTTATCAAGCGAAAGGTTTCTAGCATTGTAGTAAATACTGCTGATACTTCCCGCTCGCTGCTTAGTACTGGTGTAGCAGTCTCTCTAAAGCAACGTGCCAGAAATTCCAATGTTTCAAACGTTGAGCTCATCGATTGTGTTGATTGCATTCCTTATGAAAATGCTTCTGGCATTCCGTCGAAGCTAGAAATGAATTGTGCAGATGAATCGTCTTTGCAACGTTCCTGGGAAAATGGTATGAATATTCTTGTAGTGGATGACTCTCTTCCAAACCGGAAAATGTTCATGCGTTTGTTGACATCCAAAGGTCATTTCGTCAGAGAAGCGGTGGATGGTGTCCAATGTGTTGAAATAGTTCAAGACACGTTAACAAACCCAAACCAACAAGAGTACCTTGATATAATATTGATGGATGACAACATGCCCAGGTTGACTGGTACTGAGGCTACCAAACGATTGCGATCGATTGGATTTCATGGTTTAATATATGGTGTTACTGGAGATTTATATCCTGAAACCATTAGCCGGTTTATTGCAATGGGAGCCAATCGTGTTTTCGGGAAACCTGTGAAGTTAGAGGATTTAAAAAAGTCAGTCATAGAAGATTTAGGTACGATATATAAGAAGCAGATCAAGTAACTGCAATACATTCGACATTTGTCGTCGTTGATTTCTCCTCCATGTTTTGTCCTCGCTGGTGTTTCTTTCCATACGTACGCTTTAATCTTGTTCAAGCTCAGTCTCATGCGGTCATTATTTTATGTGTTTTTGATTATATCATATATGGTAGTTATGAAGTAGATCCACTTTAATTATCTGTATGTGTGATCTACATGTCTGGATATTAT
>JACCEA011848307.1_pt1 | contig 10677 bp, 6 predicted proteins | sample 7449851 | NCBI WGS metagenome assembly JACCEA01 (sample SAMN15323453, study PRJNA562643) | freshwater metagenome | isolation source: river surface water | place: USA:Blue River Watershed | collected 2017-08-18 | reverse complement strand
TGCCCAGCATCCCAGCAACAGCAACCAACGAAGAACTTAAAGTTCTCAATCTTTTTTGGATTCTTCCGAGCAAACGACAGCGCACGATGAATGATCCCTCCAGCATAGAGTGGCGTGGAGCAATTAGGGATCAACTCACCCCCGCAATTGCCATAAGGATGAATCCACTGCATTCTCCTGACCATGCCACCAAATGAAACCCTACAAGGGCCAAATTGGCTTACAAACTCTTGAGGCAAGTTTTTGACAGCCGACGAAAGGATGTGTGACGTTGGGCGATTTAAGACGATTCCATAACTGGCTGTTGTAGTGTGTTCCAAGAGTAGAATCACGGTCCGATGCAATGGTCCCGTTAAAATAGGATGGGCGGCAAGGATTATGCCCGGCTTGAGATCGGTACTCGGGGTAATCATCAATTGACTCTTTAACTCATTTATCTGTTTTTCCCTTTCATTTTGCTGTAAAACTGCCTCTTCTTTATTGTCGGCAGTAACAATCTTCTCCTTGGAGTTATCTTGATGCTGTTGCTCATATTCATGTTGATACTGCTCAAAAATTCCGATAATGTCATTCTCTTCTAACCCTTTGTGTCTGCTCCATACCATTGAAAATTTTCTTAAGAAAGCAAACGCGGCATCAATACGCTCATCAATAGAAAGATTGTCCTTCTCTTCATGGAACTCTTTGCGCGTGATGGTTTTGAAATGTTCAGAATTATTGATGCTTTTTCGTTGTGGGCTGACGTCACATGATAGGTTTGTTGGTGGCAGGTACATAAAACGGTGCTCGAGGATTTTGTCAAGCACTTCATTATAGTATGCAGTTACATTTTGAGGATCTACTTTCGTTGTGGCAAAAGGATGAAACGGTAAGCTATTTACTGGTGTTTTGTCGGATTTCGGTAAGATCAGTGTCCGGTAAATATATCCCTTTGCAGCGGGCTCATTGTCAAAACGTTTCGATAGGCGAAGCAGTGAGCGGTAGAGCAACACCAGAGTGCGCGACTGTGTGGGAGTCACGGGGGTTGAGAGCATTGAATTCTCTATTGTACTTCCTACTTCCTCAGCAGTGGAATTCGGAATGGAATGGTCGTGATGACTGAATGAGGGCTAAAAGAAAGCAAGTTGCTTATTTTAGAGACTCTCTTTTTTTGCTGTTTCCTCTGCTTTGGTTTGATGAATTACTTAAATTGCCTTCATAATTTGTGTATTACGTATTTCATCAAACAAACTGTTTCGACGTTCGGGTTCCTATAAAAAAAATATTATACAATGAATATGCATAGAAGAATACAATATATTATATTCATTCCATTCAGGTACAATACATAAGGCCCCAATGATCATATTGTGTTGTGACCTTGTTCTTTTGCCAAATAGTGTAGCCACGAGTTTCTTCTTTCGATGCTAATCTAGAGTTCGAGTTGGCGAGATTATAAAGTAATATTTAAATATCAACCAATTACACCTATGTCGGGAAAATTTCGCCATAATAATCGGAAGTACAGGGTGGCAGGAAGCGCAGGTGGCGCTTCTGCCACTCCTACATCCGCAAATGGTAGACCAAGTGCTGCTCGCAGTTCAGATGAGGAGGACTATCAATCAGACTTCGATCGTTTTGAAGCCGATCAAGAGGACGGTAATATGTTCGTTGTAGGCGAAGCCATTACAGATCAATTACAGTTATCAAGTGAGTTTGAAAGCGATATTGCCGTGGAGGATACTACTGAAGGAGAGGGCGATGAAGTGAAAGAGGAGGAAGGCTTGCAAGTTAGTCCTCCATCCAGACCAGGAGCAAAGACTGTAACTGGATCAGCCATGGAGCATGACAGTGATGAGATTGATGAGTACTATGAAAGTGATTTCAGTAGTGTTGTCAGCCCCAACCGCGGACGTGGTGACACAGCAGAGAGTGATATCTATGATGAATCCTTTGAGCAAGGTTCTCCCAAACAACGAGAAAATATTCCGCGTGCTGGTGAGAAGAAGAAAAAGCAACCACGAAGTAAGGTTGACAAGGAAAATAGTGGAGCTAACGGAAATATTAATACGTCAAACAAAACTCGTGGTAATGATGCAAAGATTGCTATTGGTAGCTTGAATCAAGAAGAATCCTCAGATTGTCAGAATAGCGAAGAAGCCATAATCAACCATTTATCTGAATTTTCTTCGATTACTTTTGCTGATGATCACTCGGTTGTTACAGATGAAACATCGATTCTTCTTGGGAATAATGTAATTGGACAGCCAAGCAATGAGAGAAAATCTAAAGCTAAGAAATCGAAGTCTTCACATGTATCGTGGAAATCTGCGGATCAAGGGAACAACAGTTGTTCCAAACACACCAGCAATAATAATAGCAAGATTACAAAGAAAGGATCAAATGGTATCCCCATCCCCACTCAACCTCGAAGTCGTCCAAGCTCGCAGGCTACTGGAGGAGTTGCGATGGCATCTTCATCATCTGCCGCAAACAGTCCAACATCAGGGACCAACAAATCCCTTGTTTCGGCCAACAATCCTAAAAGAACATCTGTGAGTCAGCCTATATCAGGAAGCAGTAAACTTGGTGGAAAATCATCCACCAGTGTGTCAAGTGCTACGAGCGCGAATACACAATTACCGACAATGAAGTTTCAAGCTATCAAGATTACAACTTCCACAACATCAACTGCAGTTGGGGCACAACTATCTGTCAATGGAGGTGGGTCTGTGGTAACCCAAGGATCATCGCTGGCTGGTAAAGCATCCGTCGTCAGTGGCGGTGGCGGTTCCCATCTGTCAGTACCTCACCAGAATCCAGTGACTTCCACTGTTGGTCAAAGGAATTCTCTCCCAGCGAATGAGCTACAACGTCAGCTTACACTGACACTGCGAAGATTAGATGAGTACAAACAGCAGAATTTAGAATTGCGTGAACAACTTGACGGCAGTACAATCTATGCAATTATCGAAAAATTAAAGCATGAGATGGTCGACAAAGAACAACGAATACAAGCACTAGTTAATGAAAATAATGCTTTGAAATATGTTTCCCGTCACCAAGGCAAACAATTAGTAGAAGTAGAAATCGCAAAACAATATGAACCTGAAATGGTAGATATCCAAAGTAAATATTTGGAAGTCATGAATGAACAGTTGAAAAATGTAAGGAATAAATTGAATTTAGCAAGAGAAGGAGAAAAACGATGGCAAGGTAAATCCGAGAAGAAAGATCATGTGATAACTAAATTGAGGAATAAACTGATGAAATGGAAAGGTCGAGTGAAGGAGTTAGAAGAGGAATTACGTAGAAATAGTTCAATTAGGGATACTACAGAACCTGGCGAACCACCAATACAACCTCCTTTCGAAAACTCTATAAGTGCTCCGCCTTCCACCACCGCTACAAGTGCAGATCATTGGGCAAAAATGGAAAAGAACTTCCTTTTGCAGATAAAGTCATTACAACGTGATTTAGCCCACAAAAAGCAAGAATGCCAAGATCTCGAAAAAGAAAAGAAATTATTGGAAGAGGAATTGAAGAAGCGAGAGTTGTTTGCGCGACATCAAACAAGTGTGATTCGTGTATTGCGTCACGACTATGAAGACTTGGTGGAGGCCAATCGACAGCTGATGTTAGCTGCCGCTTTGTATAACCGTGATACAGCTTTGCCTGTGAAAAAAGAAAAGAAAAAAGTAGAAGAGCCAATACCACCTTTGATAGTTCGTCTTGAACCTGTTGCGGTCGTCGAACCAGTCGCTGCAAAGGCCAAGAAAGGAATGTTTGCAGAGGATGGCGAAGGGAACTTGGAAGATGAAAATAATGTGAGAGACACAATGACCTTTTTAACGAGAATGGATTATGCCGAACCTGAAGAAGATGATATTTTAGAATAAAAGAAAAAAAATGAAATAACCATGTAGAGATGATGTATTTGTGGGTTTTGTTCATCACAGTATGAACATTTATTAATTCTGAAATTGGAATTGATATATCGTGATTATATATAATAATGACAGTTAATAACATTAAATGTCGAGTTGCATTGATCAACTTTACGTCAACAATTTTTAATAATAATCAGATATTACATCACTACGATCTTATTTCAAGACAACACACTACAATAAAAATTCTACACTTTACTACTATCATGATCTTAAAAATTCAGCAAACTACCAGGCAACATTATCACAAAACATACACTGGATGATAATCGAAATGACGTACAGTACAGGTTTCTTTCAATTTTTAGCATTGGATAATTATCTTCATTCTGCTGGATTCAACAATCTTTTTTTTTTCTCTTAATTTTGTGATTATTCGACAAAAAGCAAATCCAAAATCACCATTGCACACTGCATATTGCATACATCACATATATATCGTGAACACAGCAGCATTAACATTGGAATGTATTGTCCTCAAAAAAACACTCGTTTGTACGTGACAAATGGATTTATAGGTATATTTTTGGAGAGCATTTATGAGATAGAAGTATTTATTATAATACAGTACGGGTGAAAAGTGAGGATAGAATGTACTACGGACTATCAAACAAAGCATAACAACCAAATCATAGTTAAATATAATATTCACTGTGTAGCGTAGTATACTCATCGACCTACTTTGAAGAGATGGAACTCATATGGTCATGATAATGTATACTGCTTGTGCCATTCATTTTTCAACATTGAAATAAAATTATCCTCAAAACATTACAAAGCACTTAATCACACATATATTAGGTACATTGACATTCCCTTATCCGAATTTGAAATTTATTCGTTATTATGTTATACTTCACGAAGAAATCAAATGAAAGAAACATCATTAATAAAAGCATTATCATTATCATTATGCCACAGGTGATTTTACAATATTGAGCGAAACTATGTTCTGGACTTTCTCTTTGATTAAAAGTACAAGAGTTTGTCAATGTCAGTTAAAATAAGGTCACTTCTCACGATAACATTTAACACACAATATCCATACATAACATATCATACACAGAGTATGCGAATTAAAAGAAAAATAAACAATAAAAAGAAAAATAAATAAAATAGTCAGACGAGGATGAGATGGGATGATTGTGAGAGGGATACATCTTAGAGACAGTACGATTGGAAGGTTCTGTCAGTATGATGATGGGAGAGACAAATGAGAGCATGGTGTCTGGAGAGAATATATAATGTGGAATCAAAGAGAGACACACACAGAGAGAGAAAGTCAAGCTCAGTCTGTACACACATATATATGAAAATATCATAAAACAGCAGAGAAGCACTATTCAAGCAAGGAGAAATAACATCGTGTAACATGGTACAGAGGGAAGAGGAGGGCTGCGATGAAATCAGTGAGTAGCGGTAGAGAGGGTGATTCCTACTATTAGTAATGATAACTTACCGAACCGTTTGCGGAGGTAGTAAATTAAAACTCTCTCAAGATGATCTAGACAATGCAACCAACACTGATGAATACTACAACTACTGCTTGATAATGGAGGGAAAAACAATATGAGTATCGTGCGACGAGGGAGGAATCCCCTTCGACCAAATCACACCTACCGTCACTGTACCGCATTCATATCTATAAACAACAAAAAGGAAAAACACAGAATAAGATAGATGAGATATATATCATTGACTTTCACTTCATTCGTTATACATTATAATTTTTATTAAATGCACAATATCTTCAAAGCATATTTAAAAAATAAAAAACAAAAAATCGAGCTGTACAAAGATGACACACGAAAAATATATAACAATGAAGAGTAAGACAATTGCGATATTCTCTACCATGCATTAAAAATAAACTCAAGACACATTATGATTTTATGAAGAGAAAAAGAAGAAGAAGGAAGGGTTCAGGTACTGTCAGAAGGGGATAACTGAAATTATGAAGATGAGATTTTGAGTGACATCGTCCAATGACAGAACTAGTCCAACACACAACCCTCAAACTATTCACACGATGGAAAAAGGTGAAGAGACAAACAATTGAGTTCCACAGAGAAAAAAGAATGGAATATTCAAAAAAGTTTGAAAACTTATCATCAATAATAACAGGAAGGTGAAAATCACACATACAAGATGATGTTCACTTCTTTTTATTTCTGGTGTTGAAGTACAACTTGCAACAACAAAACATTAAGAAGAGGAGTTTATCATCCCAACGCGTGGTTCACCAGACACTGATTACAATTAACGAACATCAGATGCAAGGATATCATAAGCCCACTCCGTAATCTTGTTATCACTGTCAAAGGTCAAGATTGTCTCGGCAATAAAAGAGCATTCATTCTCTTCATAAGCCTGAGGTGGGATAGTGGTCATTTGCCTAGCAATCGCAGTAACAACCTCTTCATGAGTCATATCCTTACTACCAATGTTATCCATGATTTGGGCAAAAGATTCCAACACTGGTTTAGTGGTGATACGCGTACCGTGGAACTTGTAGACATACTCCGCACTTTGAATAGGACACGAAGTCGAAGTGGTTGAACTAATTCTCTTTTCAAGAATCTTAGTCATGGCATCAGGGTACGTCTCATGAAGCAAACCCCAAAGAATCAAGATCGGTGTCACACCTTGGTGTGTAGTGTAGTTGGGCATTTTTAAACGAACTTCACGATTGCAACTGGAACGAACAAGTTTTGTCATTTGATCAAAATCTCCAGTATTGAATGCCTCCATAATTGGATCAAATATTTCCAATCGGACACGTTTCTGTTCTTGTGCGAAGGCTTCCTCATCCAACTCAATATTCTCATCACGCTTGCGTTTATTTTGAATGGCATTTGTATACGCAGAAATAACTCCAAGAACTTCTTCACTGGCTTTTGGTGTAGGGATAGCTGAAGCAACTGCTGTGGTGACAGGGGCTGGGATAACCACTGGAGCAGGAGGCAATGCTGCAGCAATCTTTTGGTAGGTGGAAGTAGAAGTCTGAGACTGAGCGACGATAGGTGCGATAGGAGCAGTCATAATCACCGGAGATACACTACTTTGAGTGGCGTATTGAAGCAAATCCGGCTGCCAATCATTCCAAAATTCATCTACATACAAAAACAAACGAAAAGTTGTGAATATGATAATTCGAACGAAAAAAAAAAAGAAGTCTCACCCAATCCATCGAAGTCATCTTCTAAAAACACTTGAAATTCAGTAAGTTGAGAATTCATTTTATTCGATATTATTTCTTTCACTTGTACAACAAAAGATTCGTAAAATTTAAGATTCGTAATCCAATATTCTCCAGAGTTCAAATATTGGAACTTGATGCAAAGATAGTGTTCCCCCCCTTAGGAATAGTAATATCAGCAATCAATTCACTTTAAATGAAATAATCTACATGGGATCGGAATTCGGGATGGATGCAAAACGCCATGCACACACACATTTCATCCTGCTGTGCATTGCTGAGTGGTGCACAACGGAATTTTCGGTGAAGCAATAAGTATTTCCTTTATTTCAAATAATTTTTTGAGCAATTCCTTTTACATCGAACCAAACACAAACTCTACCATCTACATCTACTAAATATTCCTGAGAATTGAATAAATACAAAAAGCAGAACGAAATGCTATATACCTACTTAAGGCCTCTCCCTATAACAATCAAAATTGGAAGACAAAATTATTGAGGCATTTTGTGATCAGTTAGCTTCTCCAAAGCATATCCAATCTCTTGAATATTGCGAACAATATCATCTGTTTTAGAAAAAACAACAGTATGAGTTAAAGTAGGATAGTTGGTTCTAGCACCATCCCATGCGAGCAAAGCATGCTTTGCGTGCTCAGCAGCAGCCATATCTCTCATCTGAAAGTAAAACACAAAACTAATAACAAGTAGACATACACAACAATTTGATCTTTACCTCTTGATTATAAAATGAATTCGCCATAGCATTTCCAAAATCATGATTACGACCGCTCATCACTCTCACAGCTAACTTACTCCACAATTCGCCCAACGAAGAGCGAGATCCATAGTTTGTACCTTTATTCATGCTTTCCAAAGCATCGTATTTCAATAAAGGATCGGCGGAAGTGGTCGAACTATTGGTACTAGCGCTAGTGTTAGAGACCACGGAGCCAATTGGAACATCCTTCACGGCTGGATTCAAGGTCGCTTCAGCAGCATTACTCGGGGATTTCAAAAATGCAATTGCTTGTTGTACATCCTCTTCCGTAGCCCAATCCGAGCCAACTTCCGATTCACTACGTAGCGTAGTTTCACTTCTTTTTCCTGTTCGTTCATCAAAATCGATGCTAACAGTTGGACGAGCACAAACTAGTGCCTAAGAAAAAATATCAACAAACTAAAACTCAATGCAAATAGTCCTCCAATCAAAACTTACTTTATAATGCTGCTTTGGAATACGAAGAACACTTTGCTGACCCCAAGCGAGTTCGGCCATCTCACAACAATCCATCATAGTTGCCATTTCCAATCCAACATTTGCATAGAATCGAGCCTGATTCATCTGAGCGATAGCTATTGCTAAAGGGAAGTTCTTGCATTCAAACATTTTGGAGTTGCTTTTCAAAGCAATACCAATAAATGGTCGCAAAATTCCAGTCCAAATTATGGATGAATAGATGCGATAAATAAATCCAGCCCACAAAAAGCTAGAGTTATGCTTAAAAAAAGGATATGGTAAGCCGTCCATGTTCAAGAAGCCCACGACTTTGTCAGGAAAAACAGACATATAGCATTGGGCAACAATGCTTCCCATCGATGGTCCTAGCAATATCCATTTTGTTTCAGATGGTCGAAATGAGTTCATCACAAAATCTAACTCCTGAACGAGGTCCATTGCAGTTGGAGACTTTCCGCTCCTGTTTTCGTCACTCAGCCCCACTCCTAAACGATCAAACGACAAAACAACAAATCCAGCTTCTACTAATTTTTCTTGCATCTGACTAATTAGAGTTGCAGTGGCGCCTAAACCGTTTGGAATACAAACTGGAGGATATTTACTGGGACCATTAGTTGGCTCAGAATATATAGCAAACACACGATAAGGCTTGTCTTGAGAGCAATGATGCACTCCGGCAGGGATTGTTACCATCCTCATCTGGGTTGGGTTGGGAGCATTAGAAATGACGTTGCTCGGATCTAGCTTCTTACGATCAGCCACAGTGTAGCAATATTGAAGTAAAGGTCCAATACCAGTAATGGTGAACAATGTCCATAACACCAAGAAGAGAACAAAGAATGTGATGTAAACAGGGAGAAGAATGATATGGAGGAGAGTGGTAAGGCACTTGAGGACACTATTTGCCATATTCGGTTAATTCAAAATCAATAGAGCTATGTGAGTTAAGATATACAATGTCGAAAACACTAAATTCAAAAACCATGCGGAAAGTTCAACCCGAATTTAAAAATGGGTTCGTTTGTTCACGAGAATCAAATCAATCCCTATCCCATAAGTATATCTGCCATCTGGCATCCGGCCATCCAGCAAAGTCAGGAGAGAATCTACATTATTATTGTCGATGTTGGTATTTAAATATGTAAAATGCAACAACAATAAATGATTGGAGAGCAAGAGATGCATGAGCAAGCAAGATGTTGCATCAACACATTTGATTGATTGTAAACTTTGATAACTACTCCAATATATATATCATGATTGGTGGTAAAGGCAGCATTACAGCTTCTTCATCTTCTTCAATAGAAAAACACAAGAAAGTTGATAGCAGCAGTGAAGATGAAAGCGATGGCAAAAACTTCAAAAAGGGTAAGTTCTCCGCAGCTGAGTCCCAGATTGTGAAGACTGCAATGGAAAAATATTGCGCGGACATGGAAATTGATATTACTTCGTTGAGTCCTTACCATCGTGCAACTGAGGAAAGCAGCAATCGCTTTGCCCGGAAAGCTCACAAAAACCTTTGGAAGAGCCTTATGGGCAAACTTCCGAATCGTAGTCGAATGGCAATTTATCAACATGGCATGAGATTGATTTTAAATCTGAATGTGAAGACCGGTCCATTCTCAGAAGAAGAGAAACAACGATTGATGCAATTAGTGAGTCCATGTTACAATCGTTTAGCTTGAATCATTCAAATTTTCTTCTTCCTAGATTGAAATCCACGGCCACAATTTTCAAGAGGTGGGTCGCTTAATGGATAGAAGACCAGGTTAGTATTTATACCATTCAGCTATTTATATAATCGAGAAGATATTGATATTGGTATGCAGATGACTGTAAGCAGTTATTGATTAAACTGCAGAGTGGTCATGTAACTGGTCGGTTCACCAATGACGAGGATAAACAATTGTTGGCAGCAATCCGCACGGTTACGAATACGAAGAAAGGCAAATTAGTTCCTCGTGATGCTAAGATAAGCTGGAAGGATGTTGCTACCTTACTAGAAAATCACCGAACTCCGTTAGACTATCTCAAGCATTGGGGAGCTTCTCTCGTGGTGAAACAAGAAGAAGTTATGAAATCAAAAAAAGAATCAAGCGACAATGAAAAGGCGATCAAAAAATCACCATCTAATGATTCGGACCAAAAGTTATCTGTTGTTCCTCGTAACGTTTTAGAAGAAGAACGTTTAGCGAAATCCGCTCGCATTTTTGAAGAGCTAGTGAAACGGTAAGTGGATTTGTTCAGACTTCAGACCATTTGACACTTTTATACCACTATTGTCTCTCTCTCTCTCTCTCTCTCTCTCTC
>JACCEA011053922.1_pt1 | contig 10679 bp, 9 predicted proteins | sample 7449851 | NCBI WGS metagenome assembly JACCEA01 (sample SAMN15323453, study PRJNA562643) | freshwater metagenome | isolation source: river surface water | place: USA:Blue River Watershed | collected 2017-08-18 | reverse complement strand
GCTCAACCATTCCATCATGAACTTCCTGTTCAATGTAATCACGAGCATTGTTTAAAGATGCATCACGACTATCACGACGTTTTACGAAAACATCGAATGGAGTTGTGAGAATGAAGGTTGTATCACATGATTTAACTTTATTGTTAAATTCCATAAGCTTACCGATTTCTGGAGCTTGGTATTGATAAATCCAACAAGTTAAATTACAGCGATCAGTTAATACAATTGCACCACGTTTTAATGCGGGCAAAATAACTTGCTCAATAGTATTGCGCCAATCAGCGGCAAACAACATAGCGTTAACGCTTGGTGAGATTTCGGAATGCGCATCACCAGTAACGATGTGGCGGATCTTCATACCGACAGGAGTGCCACCTGGTGCACGTGTCACAACAACCTCTTGGCCGTATGTGGTTTCAATCCATTCTTTTAAACGTTGAATAGCAGTTGTCTTACCTGCACACTCTGTCCCTTCGAATGCGATTAAAGCTGGTTTCAGTTTCATGCGTTACCCTTACGTTGTTGTAGATGAAGAAACGCTATCAGTAGCTGTCTTACTTTTCATTGGTGAAATATTCGATACGAAGATAGTTAATAACGCCATCGTAACGAATCGTGGATTAGAGATCGTATTGTTGGTATTATGATCAAGAGTTTCTACAGCATTAAGTGTGCCGTATAATTCACGTGTCACATTACCATCTTGAAAGATATAACGAACAGGCATTCCAGGTAGAAGTAAATCAATATTGGCATGTTCCCAGATCGTCTGAATAAACCCACCCGACTTACGAGCGAGTTCAGCGTACTCTTTATTGTACTTGTCTGTCACTTTCACTTTAGCAGGCATAATCATGTCTGACTTGTCTGCACGAGGTTGGTATACAACTTCGGTAAGGTTATTCTTTAAATCAACAGATACCTTATTCTCACCACTTTGCGATAAACCATCAACCATTTGGTTCGCGTCTACAAATCGAACACCATTACCCTCATTCAATTGTAAGGATTCAGAATTGTCCTGATGTGTCGTACCCCGAGTAGTCAATAGGATTAAGTGGTTCGTTGCCCAACGATATGTCTTCTCAACAGAAGGCATTCGATGTTTAGGAATCTTGATAATCGTTACAGTATCGAATACTCGACTGAAACGTTCATGGTCAAAGATCGGATATAGATTCCAATAATTCCCTTGTAAGTAATAACGCATCTGTGCTGGATGTAAACCACCAACTACATCATCGATTACATGCGGTACTTGTATCAGTGGCGTGTTGTGTGGGACAACGATGTGTTCACGTTCAACTGATTCAAAGGTAGCATCAATGTTCACACCCTTGATCATGTTCGTTGCTTCACCTGTAGAGGATGTTGCTAACTTAGTCAGAACATAGCCAATTGCATCCAGTGGGCTTGTTTGACGGAACACCGTACCAAAGGTCTTCTTACGAATCACATCAATCACTGGGTTGTATAATTGAAATACAACATCAATGATTTGTTCACGCCCCGCTTGATCTTTCGCAAGTGCTAAAGGATGGTCGCCTTGAATAGCTTGCGAGTTCTGATTAAGCAATTGGGCCTTATACGTATTCGTTGTGCGATTACGGTTAATGTTTACATTAGGTTCTACGCTTGAAGACATTGGGATTTTTGTCATAATCACTTCTAACGTATCCTTGTAAGGTAATACGTTATATTGCAACTCTGCAAAATTGAACCCAGCTGTTACGCGGAGTTCATCTGCAAAGTTCTTGTGATATAAACGATCGATCTTGACATCTTTAACGTAGGTGGGTGAGATCTCCCGACCATTCGCTTTGACAACCATCTTCCACTGATGAGCAATGGTTGTCTGTGTTGCGGAACTGATTTCGGCGATTTCACGACTAACTAGTGTGTCGAGAATTTCCACTGATTAAACTCCATGGACTATTATTCCAAGCAGTCTGAATTGTACTACCTGGTTGGACTGGTTGATGTTCAGTAGGAGCGTCTGTGCGGATTAAACCGTCAGCCTCGATAACCCCACGTCGCTGACGACGCATGGAATCACGACCACCAAACATTGCAAAGAAATCACTAAGGTAATCAGTCTGTGTGCGAACACCTTGAGCTTCTAAGGTGGCGCGTTCAAAAGATGCATCCTCATAGAGGAAGTTAGCGAAATCTTCAAGTACCAACAACTGATCGGCTGGAGGTGGTTTGCGACCACCCAATGGATGTGCAATGATCTCACCCCAACGATCTAAATGTTTGGTGAGGAGGTCATGTGCGGTATACATATCCCGTCGATCTTTAAACTGAACTTCCACACCCTTATCGAATAGCATTGCCATACCGATGATTGAGCGTGGTACATATGTGACCTCATTCAGAATCACACGGTTTACTTCTGAATCTTCACTATGTAAACCAGGGACTCGTTTGAGATGATCACCAGACCACAAGAACTTGTTTGGTAGTCCAACGATGAATAGTTCATTGAACAGTCTTTGACAAACAGTTGGTTGAGCCATTCTAATCTCCCACGGGGCTAATTAAAGCCCACGTAAAGTTGCACGGATCATTAAGATTAATAATGGTCCAAGATAGTATTGTTCTAATTTGCCCCACTTGTGATAATTCTCACAGAAAGCAAACACCTCTTTGTAATTCATTGGTTTGTCATCTAGGATATTCCAGATGACACGTTCGAACAAACTACATTCAACTAACTTCTTATCATAGAAAGCTGTTGATAAGACATAACTTGTGTTTCCAATCGACGGGATATCCATCCCTGGGTTACCGAAGTTTGAATCAGTGTCGTCAGTATCAGTATCTTTATCAGTGCAACCATTATCGCAACATTCACAAGGGATACGAATATCTGCAACACAACGACAATCATCCCCAGTTGTACCTGTTAAAGTAATACCTGGGTTAACAACTGATAAACGATTACCTGCAATGATTTCATTCAAGGTCGCATAGTTATCATTATCGAGATTAGGTCGATACGGTGCTACGATATAACGAATACCGCTATAACGCACTGAGTTCTGATATACGGACGGATTTAACAAAGCCACTGTGATACATGCGAATTCTTTGAAAGTGTTGTATAAGAGCGTTTTATCGCGTTTCATGACAGCTGTGTAGATATCTACAAACTTAGGGATACGATGATCATCACAATTGTACTCGCGAATGTCACGAGTCATTGGCGAATCTTCACCTGAAACTACTTTCAAGGTTGCACGAACTACATATGGATCGTAAGTTGCGTCTGCTTGACCTGGGATGATTAATGTGTGGTTAGCATAACTAAAGTTATTACTTACAAACATCTGTGAGATGTTTCGAAGATGTTGATTAAGCACACCAACCGCATTATAATCCACAGCTGCCAGAATAGCATTCTGTCCAGTGATCAAATAGTCACGTTGGTAATACGATTCTTTTGTAACTTTAGAATTAAGTTTCTGTTCTAAGTCGGAAGTTACAAGACGATCGTGTTTAAGAGAGATCTCCCAAGCCGAAGCATGGTTATTCGTCAGTTTACGAACACGAGTAACAGAGAACTGTCCCGCATCACCCTCACCCATGTCGGCAATAATAGCATCACCCACATTTGGTACGAGATTTGGGAATGGTGGAATAACAGCTGATGCCGAAATCGAAAAGCGACCGTTCTCACCTTCATCATCTTGGCTGAATGCGCCTTGAAGTTTGATAATGAGTCGATTGATCTTGTGGTAATTTTGATAAGGGTTGAGCTGGTTCGGGTCAAATGCTTTTAACTCTTCCGATCCACCGAATATCTGTGAATAATAATCCACTTGTAAATTACTACCACCGATCCAAGCAGCTAAAGATTCGATTGGAGTCTTTGAACTATCAACGATAGAGTGCTTGTATGGTTTTGGTGCGATCTCAGCTGTGGTATTTTTTGGAGCCTCGGCTGGACGCGGAACATCAAATAACATTTTAGACATTTTGACACCCTATATGGAAATAACCTATCACATACAATCAAACGCTATCATAAATACAAGCTTTTAATAAAAAATAACGGCATATATACCCCGCCCGAAAGCAGGGTATATAAAGAATTATTTACCAGCGATACCAGCAGCAATGTTTGCCATTAAACGAGTCAGCATGACTGTGTAACGACTATAGAAACGAGAAGTTAACATAGCCATATCGGTTAATTGGTTGACTAACTCATACGTCAAGTTAATTCGATCCAAGATATCTTTCTGGCGAGCAATAGCAACAGATGATGATTCACCTTCTGACACTTCTGCAAGCTTAACAAGAATCCCTTGCTCTTTACGCAATTGACCTAGACGTTTAATTGCATTTGAGTTTGACAATTGGTTTGTCAAAGCAATGATACGACCTAACATTACATCAGTATTTTTACCGATGGTGTCATTCAGTTCTTCAAAACGATTTGTTTCGATAGTAACATCAAACGAATCAACAGAATTCCAACCGTAACTATCCACTAAGTTAGTTATAGCAATCTTAGTTTGGAAGTATCGCGTTTGGTTACGTACAGGCTTATCAATAAATCCAAATCCGATCACTTGGAACTTATCGTGATATAAACCACGAAGTTCACGAGTCTTATTCAGACGAATCAACGCACCATCACCTACTGACATTTTAGCATTAGTGATTTCAGTAACCAATTGTTCAACTGCGGCAAGATAACGATCAGCATCTTTTTCAAATGCAGTCATGTACTTGTTCATTGCGTCATTGACACCAGTGATTGCTTTTTCTAAACCAGCAGTATTATAAACATACGAAGTTTGAGGTGTGTGTCGTGGGGTATGGAATGCTAGATAGCACTGACCCGGGATTGACACCTTAATACGTTCAGGGAAATCACGTTTCTCCTGTTCATATTTCTTCTGTGATTGTTTATAAGACGTTGATGTTGCTTTAGACGAAGCCTTCGCTTGATTACGAACACTGAATAAACGCTTGGCAATATTAACAATCCAATCTTTAACGTTCGTTAACCATTCAACAATCTTTTCAATAACCGATTTAACCACAGTGAAGAAATCATTCTCAGTTGAGTATGTACCTGTGGTGATATTGTCAATTGCAAGGTAAATCGATTCAGCGGAATAGTTAGTGATTTCAGATAACTCTGTAACACGAGCACGTAACGCTGATTGAATGTGATCTTTTTGGTAATCACGATATGGAGTCGTAATTAGACCGCTATAGATCACATGCACCGTTTCAAATGCGACAATCAAAGATTCCTCTTGATTGTCCAGGATCCCCAGCGGATCTTCTTCATAAACCTTTTCAGGTTCTAACAATAACTCTGACATTTCCTCTTCACCTAATTCGTTGGAGCATCTTCTAGTCGATGAGCTACGATCGTGAATAGTCCGACTAAAGGCCAAGTTCGATTCAAACCTTCCCCATTAGTGACCCAGTCGATAATCGTATTTATCTCATCATCAGTCATACTATCGTCTTCGCTACCGATAACACATTTCGATACATCCCAACCAAAGTATTCTTCAGCCCATGGAAACAATGTTGAAATCCATGCTTTGAAGAAACAACCATGTGTGGTTAGATCATCCCAAGCCTCTTCTGTAAGCTTTGTTGGATTGGTACACATCGTTATAACCAGATGATAACTCTTACGTAAATCGAGATCTTTCTCGTACGTCACAAAGAGGTTTTCGTCAGCACTCAACTTAGACATATCGAGTAGATTGTCTCCATTGAATAACATGATGTTAATTACATTCGCATACGGCTTAAAGATCTTACTACGAGTATCTTTCATGTATTGCGCACAAATGGGGTTAATAGCCCATTCGCCCAATTCTGATAGATCCATTACGTTCTTGAGATTACTCTCGTCTAACCGCGTTAGAATGCGCGTAACGGTCTCATATCCACGGTTCGGTACATCACCAACCCAATCGTCGAATTCTGGGATAGGTAAGCCAGGGCGAGTTGAATATGTGTATTGGTTATCACTTGCTGCAAAACGGAAATGGTTGAATGCTTCTTGTGAATAACTACCATACGACTTAATGAAATCTAATTCAGCCATTGGTGCTTTCTTAGGTAACCACTCGTAAGGGAGTAATTGGTTATGAATAACCAAAGGTGCAATTAAGTTCATGGTTTCTGGGATGTCGATATAGAACGTATAAGTGAAACTTAACGTATAACGAGCCATCTCATCATCTTTCTCTTTCTTCGGAGCACCTGTACCGAAATCAAACCAACCTTGAATAGGCTGTTGTGATTCACGGATAACAAAAGTGGGTGACGAACCATTGCCAGAACGAATAACGTCCATTGTTGGTATGAAGTTGTTTTTTAACCATGTGGCAAGATCCTCATCGTAGCCTGCGACATTCTCACGCATCTCATGTGCTTGCATTAAGAACATCATAAATTTTAATGGAATCGGATAGTGGTATTTAACCGTATGGATTCCGTTTAATACACCTTGCGATGTACGTCGTTTGATATTGGCACGCCAGCGTTCAATTTGCTTCTCTGTACCTGAGAGTTGAATGTTTACATTAAAGCGTTTGGATACATAAGACGGAACTAAGTGAACATTAATCCCTGTATCGCTGAACACGCCACGATGATCAATATACTGAACGGGTGTAGACAAAAGAGTGGTTTCATTCTCTTCTTCATCGTAATCAGTGATCGTCAAAAGACTGTCAGCATTAAAGCGGTTATTCCCGTTCTGGAAATCACCTGTTACTTCTGAGTTTGCATATGCAGGTTGAACTGCCTGTCCTTTAAATACTACAGGGATATTATCCTTTAAACCAAACAGTTGCAAAAGCTCAGTTACAACGCTATAAACAATAGGGCGTTTTATTGACTCGTCGATCTCTTCGATCGCTAAGTTATACATTGGCATAGTTGTACCCTTAATTTAAAATCATAGCATATTAAGCCCTGTGCCCGTTTAGGGTCACAGGGCATTCGCTATAGTTTTGAAATGAAATGATATTCGTATTGATGGATCATGTATTCAAGAAATTGTCGGGTGGTTATATGGTATTCCACATCAACATTGTAAGCATAGATTGCTGAATCAATAACTGTCAATAAAGGCGATTCATTAAAATGCCAGTTAGAGTCAACTTGTGATCGTAGTTCTTTGAAGAAGTATATCTCAGGATCAAGGCTGGGACTAATCCGGTCAAGGTCATAAACCCCGTTATACCCAGCAATGAATTGCTTTAAAGATTCAACATCTTTCTCCGCCCGATCTTTAATCTGTTGTTGATAGTGGTTATCCGTTAACTCATCGAGTAAGTCCTCGATTGTACGGATTGTTATTGTCCAACAACGACCATAACGTAAATCATGAAACTCATGTATTGCATGCCATAGGTAACCGAGTATTACTAATACCAACATGACAAAGAGTACAACACCAACGTAGTGCATAGGTCACCTATTATTAGTTTAATTATCATAAGATTGATTAGTTAATAAAATTATAAATCTAGTCTTATCTTTTGTACACTTAATACTTACTCAAAAGAGTAGGGGTTAAGGTAAGGTTGAGTGAATGATAATGAACCAACAGCATACAGTGAATCTAATGAAGAACGAAGTGATGAATTAGATAGAAGACAAGAAAAGAGAGAACGGAGTGATATTCTTTATTTATCGTATGTTAAGATGATTTATATAAACAAGGGTGAGTTATAATGTCACGGTATATTCCGAAACTACCAATAGTGGTTGCCCCACAGGTAATAGCTAAAGAAGAGTTTAATTTACAGTCTGCGATTGCAAGCTGTGAACAGTTTGAAGCACTAACACAACTACAACACAACATTCGTTGTCTGGGTGGTGAAGTTACTCGTGCAGAAGCATTAGCGATTAATTCGTTTATGGGGGTTCTATCCGTTCCTAAGAATGCTTTAAACTTATCGATGGAAACATTACACATCACGAATGATTTAGATCTTGAGGTTTCCTTGGAGGGAATCGGTGAGAAGATTAAGTCAGTGGTTAAAACTGTTATCAGTAAGATTATTGCTTTCTTTAAATGGATGATTGAAAAGATCAAAGGTTTATTCAATCGTAATGAGAAAGCTAAAGCTGCTGCTAATAAAGCAAAAGGTCATGGTGCAGAAGTCGGTAAGAAAACTTATCAGACTTATAAATCTACTGTTGCTAAATTAGAACACAATCCAAATAAAGAAGTGGCTGCTGCTGTTAAGGAAGCAGACAACTTAGCAACACAAGGGAAAACCAAAGAAGCGAAAGCTAAGATCCAAGAAGTCGTTGGTAAACTCAAAGACGATAAAGATCAAGGTGAACGCTCTAAAGGTGGTGAGGAAGTAAACGGCTTCATTAAAGATCAAGGTGATCATGGTAATACTAGTGTGGTTAATGATCTCTATCGTATCTTTAACTTGTTAGCTGCGACACCAAACCCTAAAACACAATCAATGTCTGTGGTATTAAGTTCTAAGCACTATGCTGGATTTATTAATAACATCAAAGACGTTCAACCTGTATGTGGAGTTGGTCAAGCACTATCAAATCATTGCCGTGTAATTCCTACACTGACTAAAGATATGGTTGCTGGTTTAAACATTCGTTATGATCGTGAGAAATCTCGTGAAGAACGTGCAGACATAAGTGTGGTACAAGCAAAGGTGGCTAAAGAATTCTCTAGTCAATTAAGTGCTTTGCAAAATAACACCGAACTCCAAAATTACTTTAATGTAAAATTTGAGAAAGGTGATGTTCCACGTATCTCTATTACAGCCAAAGCAGAACCTGAGTTTACTAAGGTGCAAATCAATCTGGGTGAGATGGATAAATATCTCCCTATGATTGCAAAGACTTTAGATGATATCGGTAATGGTTTGAAGTTAGCTTCATCAGCAAGTGCATTCAGTAAAGATTTAAATAACTTCTTAACTAGTGCTTCACATGGAGATGATCCAAATATTCAAATGCAGGCTAAGTTCTTAACTACCTACATGACATATTGTTCTTCACTAGCACAATCTACAATGCGTCTAAATAATGCATTGTCAAGTTTCGCTATGGAAACAACAGCGTACATCAATGCACATTTAAACTAACAGCATACCGATTACTACTCCCTTTGCGGGGAGTAGTAATCAAATATGTTATCAATTAACCATGTGCTTTGATAGATTCAGCACACACTTTGTTGATCGCATTCGCTACTTGAATAGCACGTGCCAAAATCTTAGTTTCAAAAGCTTTCACTTTATTAAGAATTTGGAGTTGACTACGAATCATAGTCATTACTTCACGACCTTCAAGACCACGCTGCATACGCTCAGGTGTAGCACCTTCTTCAGTTACACGACGTGCAATGAATTCAATGTAAGCACTGAGACGACTGACAGCAGTCGCACGTTCATTTAACGATTTCTTCAATTGTGTAATCGAACCACAAAGTTTAATGTTCGCTGCAGTGAATTCTTTAACTTGTGGAATTGTTAAAGGTTTTGCTTGGCGGGCATCTGCTTCGAGTAATTTGATCGTTGGTGGGAATTGATCATTACTGAAAGAAAGGTTACCTAAATAAGCGTCGTCTTTCATACGCGCATACGCATCAAATACTTTATGCAAAGCTTCTTTAGTCAATTCAAGAGGAATCGAAGTATCCCCTTTTGCGATTTTTTCAAACTGACCAACAAGATCACGGTAGCTAACCATACCGATGCTACCGATCACTTTATTTAAGTTTTCGATTGCAGCGGCAGTAAGTACAGGGTTGTTCAATACAGCAGGGATTGAAATTTCACCTTCGGCACGCTTAGAAGTATTTGCCGTTTTAGCATCTTCTGCGTTTTTACGAGCAGCCTTTTCAGCAACCGCAGCACCTGAGATAATATTGCCAACGAATGCTTTGAATTTTTCCCAAAGATCTTTCAGGAATTTAACAAGTGCTTGATAACCAGACTTGATTTTATCACCAATGTTTTCTAAAGATACATTGGTGGCATCTACAGGGCTAACCGCAAAGTTTTCAAGTGAATCTACAGTTTTGGTTTGTTTGAACGCTGGGAACTTACGTACTGCATTGTCAAAGCTCAAGTTAAGAAGAGCAACACTCTCAACTGATACTGATTCATCTTTTTCTTTCAACTGATGTAAATGCAAAGCAATCGCTTCTAAGCTTTCTACAGCAACCGCCACGTCTTCTACAACAGTAACAGTTTCGGCCATTTCACCAGCAGATTCTACAATCGCAACTTCAAGTTGTTCAGGGGCTTGTTCTACTGGTTCTTCGTTTGAAAGTGTGTCGAGGAAAGGGTTTTCTGGTTCTTGATATTCGATGCCTTCTTCTGCAGGAAGTTGTTCATCATTCTCAAGACTTACTTTAGTTGGTTGGAAACGCATTGTTTGTATACTCCTATAACGTCATAATATCTAATACTATCAAGCCTAAGCCTGATAGTAGTATTTTGGAATTACGCTTGTTTGATTTCTTCAACCTTAGAACGAAGAATTGTCAAGATTTGATTGACACTACGTTCATCACAAAGTTTGATACTTTCCAATGATTCCAGTGTTTCAGGTGCTTGAGCAATCGCTGCATCTAGGTCTTGATCAAGTAGCTGTTTCCCATCGTCTTCGAGATGAACGTCAACGAGGAATTCAGT
>JACCEA010303014.1_pt1 | contig 10679 bp, 3 predicted proteins | sample 7449851 | NCBI WGS metagenome assembly JACCEA01 (sample SAMN15323453, study PRJNA562643) | freshwater metagenome | isolation source: river surface water | place: USA:Blue River Watershed | collected 2017-08-18 | reverse complement strand
CACGAGCGACAGTGGGTGAAGGAATAAATTGCTCATAGTTTTTCTCCACTTCACGAATATCAAACACATCTCCAGTATCTTGATTCAACAATCGAAAACGAGAGTTTTCTTCCGATAAACTTAACAAATCTATATTTTTTGTCCCAGGCATTGCTGAGGCTGATTCGCTTCGGGTTGTGCGACGACTTGAAGCAGCGATGGATGATGTGTTGTCATCGTCATCTTCACGCTCGGCCGACATTTTCTCTGGTACAGTCAAACGAACAGATCCAGGGGCAGCAGATTTCAACTTGAGTTCGTTGAAATGATTATGAATCTTTGAAAATTGCGGAAATCCTCCTCTCGAATTGGACGCAAATATGTCAGTCTTTTGACCAATAACACGTGTGAAAGTGGCATTTTGTAGATTGTCTTTCGTTGGCTGTGCATAGCTAATACGCTTCAGACAAGGATGTTGACCAGAGTGCTGAGCGATTGTAATCATCGTGCGCTGAGTGATAAGCTTTCGATGATCCACTAACAGAGATAAAGTTGCAAGGGCAAGTGGTTTTGGATCATACTCAGGACCGGCGGTAATCAAATCTAATGCGGCAGATGGTAAAGCTACTCCTTTAAGACCAGCAGCGACACCTCCACCGATGGCACCAGCAGTACCACTTCCCGATAATGAAGGAGAATTTGAGGATCGCACATTAACTCGCAATAGGTTTCGAATCAAGGGAATTAAATCCAATGCAAATGCAATCGTTTGCATGGGACCTTGAATAAGCAAAATTTGCAAAAGTTGTAACGCTTTTACCCCTGACAAACCTGCCTGGCCTCTACAATTGCTGGCTTTACAGGCTTCCAAACGGAAAGCAATGGTAATAAAGACCTTGCGAATGTTTTCGTGATTGTAGCAATCCCCAATAATACGTTCCAATGTTGTTACCGCCATTGATGATGACGACCAGAGTAAAGAGCGACGCGTCGGATTCACTTGTAAACACAATAATCCAAAATCTTCTGCAAACTCAGCAGTCAAATTTTGACCGACTAAAACATCGCTGTCATCACCACTGTTTCCACCACCACTAGCGGAAGTAAATTGCAAAACATGCAGATGAAAGTTTGTACTCGGGACCTTAGCATTGCTCCCATTTCCTTGAAATGCTGAACTATTTTCATTTATCCCTAGAGCACTACGAGAGGATATCAATTGTTTGACAACATTGGCATTGTACTGCTGTTGTGCTCGACACCGTAAATCTCCACAAATTACTTCAAATAACTCATCAACTTCATGAAATGATCCAGTTGAAGAGGTAGCATAAGTTGATTCTGATGTAACAGACGAGGTACTACTTGACCGATTTAAACGGCTTCCATCACGTTCTCTGGCAACACCACCGCTTCCACTTGCAGCAGCAGTTATCTTCTCATCCAAAAAGGCAGCAAACATCGCAGTATTGACAAAATCCTGCAAAAAATCAAGAATTAATGGTGAAGCACCGGAAGAACGCTTTCTATCCATAAAGGCATTAAAATTGATACGAGCGCGACCATTTCCTCCGAAAGCAGATGCACTTCTGATTGAGGCACCTTGTTGCTGTTGCGGAGAGAGAATATAATCTTCAATATCCGCAAATAAGAAAGCGTAGAAACATGTCAGCGAATCACGCATTGCCTTTTCACATTCAAAATTCCACTGGATCTTGGCTTCATTGGTAGTTTTCCCAGTACCCGGTAAACCACGGATCAATCCAGAAGCCACGGATTGGATTGATGCAGTACCGGGTTTACTTGCCAATGTAGACTTCAAATCTTGCACTAGCATTGCCATTAGATCACGATTTCCTGCTAAATCATTGTTATCGTTGTTTTTACCGAGAAAGACACTAGCCACACCAGCACGCACACGATCAAGACTTTCCGTAGCCTGTTTTAGAGCCGTTCCGGCATCACCCACCAGATCGCGAACTTCGCTTCCTGTGGTAATGATATCACCAGCATCGAGATCAATGAGGACTATACCACCGTTACCATTGCTGCCGCCAGCGAATCTACGTAATTCATGGGATGGAACCCGTTGCAAACCGACCAAATAAGGACGATTACTTCCAAGACGGCTAAGTTGCTTCTTTGGTAGCATAGAAATCATATCGTGCTTCCAACGGAATGGATGAAGCAATGAAGCAGCAGCTAGTACTGTATCCGAAACTGATTGATTCAAATCTGCCATGATAACAATCGATCGTTCGGTCAATAGCGCACTAATTAACTTAAAGAATTTCTCAACTCCCAAGGCTTGTAATAGTGGTGAAATTGATATATCGCGAATAAAACTTTTACCGGGATATCTACATGGCAGAATCCATGAAAATTCTGGAGTTGGTTTTAATCCACTTACGAGATGCTTCGGTAAATGAGTGGCTTGATGAACATTGTACACCGTAAATTGTTGTTCAAAGTTGGATAACATGAAATTAAACATGTGATCTGCAAACGCTTTACTCTGTCTCAAGTAACTTTCCAACAGTCCAAAGGAATAGATATCCATCAATAAGTTCTTAAAGAAGTGATAGTAAGGATATCTTGAAATGATGCATAAACAGAGACGAGGACGACGAGACACATCGAATCGTCTCGCAGTGCCACGAAAAATGTTTCGATAGCAAAATCCATAAAAGATTACACCTTTATTATCTGTCCACGTAAACGTGGAGTGATCACTCTTTCCTTCTTTCACATTCTCTAAGTTGATATTGTGTAAGTCAGGATAACAATAATCATTTAACTCCTTGAATTCGTCCACAACGGGGTTTGGCCCTTCCGGATATTGCCACAGAATGCGCACATTGGTGAAGGGCTAAGGAGACAGAAAGAAAAAGAAAGAGAGAAAATTTATGCGTGCATGAGGAGGGAAAAGAAAACAGATCATAAAGGAATAAGTCACATCACAAGTTGGATATTCGACCAACCTTTGTTTTGTCATCGCGTATTGGTTCTAGCCAATAAAAAGCTTCGAACAAGCGATTCTTGGAGGATGGTGGACTAGATACGATACTACTCATATTGATCGGAAAGTCTTGTGGACTATAATTTCGTTAAAATGATTCATCCCAATGTCGTACAATAAATACAAAATACAAAAGATTAATTAATTAAATTGCTAAAATTAACGCCTCCAACAATTGAACGAAAGAATTCCGTCACATTATCGAGAATTATCTTGTAATAACAATTTGGGATGTTCTATAGAGATTGTACAACATCCACAATTATTAAGAGGTTAGTGTCAATATATATCAAGAGGAAGTAGATATTCCCAATCTACTGTGTTCTTTAATGTATGACTAACCTATCACCTTCACCTACAAACAATTTTCCACACAAACTACACTGATGATTGTTTAATGTAACCTTGAAATATCTTCAATTCGTCGCAGGATTTCATCAGATGAGAACTCAACACGGCTACTTTCCAAATTACTTATTAATGTACTAGCAGACTCACTGGAGATATTGCTGGAGGCGGCTGCTGAACCAGGAGCAGAATTTCCCGTTGCATTCTTGCTCTGCAAATAAGCACTCAATTCATCGTTTACCTTACGTGTGATTAATTCCAATTCTTCACGACCAAGATCAAGTAACATTTCTACCAAATCGCCATCAATAACATTTTTCTGTGCGCCGATACGCATTTCATTCTGGAAGTTCCTCCAATCCTCATGCGGAAAATTGCCGATGGAATTAACTACTTCCTTGGTTGCTCTTTCCACCGCAGCAAAGAAACGGTAAGAACTTTCATTCAACGCCAAAATACTTCCGATTGCGCCAGATATTGTACCATATAAGACAGAATATTTATCAGTTGGTAGTCCCGTCACGGTTTTATAATCAATATCGAAGATATCGAGAGCATTGGAAGCTGCCACACTGCCCGCCGCTGAGGCACCTGGAATCTGATCACTCTCGATCGGTTGAGATACAAGTGTTCCTCGACACAAAACATTCACATAGTCACCCAAGTGGAATTCACCACGTACTTCCAACTTCATTCCTTCTTCTTCGTTCTTAGACTCAACTTGTCTACGAACACAAAATATATTGGCTTGATCATCGCATCCCAGACAAAAGTCGTCCATACTGTCCATGAAGTCTACAGCGCGCATGTAATTGGAATTGAAATCGCGCGCAACTTCTTCAATCAAACTTTCAGCAGCACGATAGTGCAACAATGTCACACTCCTTACCAAGTCACCAACCAACAGTAAGTTATTGTAAGACTTGAGGAAGAGTACCATAATATGCCCTTGGTGACTACATTCACTTTGCAGCTCCGCTACCAATGCTGCAACATGATTAGTAACAATTCCCGAAGAGGATGATGATCCGAATGTTTTGCCATTGTTTCCGCTATCATCTTTCACAATCAACTTATAGATCTGCACTTTACTACCGATACCAGCCGCAAGTCTGCCTTCTATGGCACACAAGGAATAAACTCCAGATTTAGTCTCTTTTTCTGTTACTAATACAAGCTTTTTCTTCTGCTCTGTACCATTGTTTACGTCAGTCGACGAAGAAGCTCCAATATCCAATTCATCCTGAGTTTGAATTATTTGGAAAACAAGTATACGTCCTCGAGAAGGTTCAACCTCTTCATTAACGACTTGTGCAGTACCAATGACAAAGAATGGAGTTGAGACACCTTCAAAGCGGCAGACAGAGGCGGAGATTGCTTGTTCAAGAGGATCGAAGTCAAATTCTCCAATTGTTGTCATACTTGCATCATCCAAAAACAGGACACGTGAAGTAGCTTCTTCACCACGTTCCGACAAGACAGTTTTCTCAGTGCAAACAGCATATACGTTGCTAACAGGGCAATGTGCTATGCGTCTCGGAGCTTCACCGTTTAAGGAAACGGTTTGAACATGAATCTTTTGAATGTCCTCAATTGTACCAATCATCAAACTAGATTCAGAGCACAAAGCAATACAATCCGGAAACAACTCAGAATGGAATGATGTCATCTTGATAACTTCACTGCAACGAATGTCAACGTTAGCGAAGAGCAGCTTATCATTACGGAAATACAGGATCGAAGGACGATCGCAAGCAGCAAATACACAGAACTCTTCGTTACTGACAAATGCAGTAAATGTAATTGGATGAGTTCCTAAAACTCCCTTCTTTCTATTTGTTAATGTAGGTAAACCAGACGAAAAGTCAATGGTATATGTGATCAGGATCCCATCACCCATACCAACCAATAAGAATACTTTCTCTTGATTCTCTTTGGTGGACATTGGAGAGGCACTGGTAGCAAAAGGAGCAATTAAAACATCTCTTACTTGGGTATCAGTACCAATTTTAACACGGGAGACTTCTTGCAAAGTTGGCAGGGCCAGTAAACGCACAGTATTATCCGTCCACATGCCTACACTCACCAAAGTGCTCTTTTCACTGGCTGTACATTCGACATCCATAGCAGTATCATCCTTGCGAACATGCAATGGTTTCATAGAAATACAGGCAATATCTTGATCAAGCGTCATTTGCTCCACAACTTGGAGCGAATGATTCGAAGAATCCAGCTCCAAATATTGGATCTCACCACCCGAAAGAGCGATCACCAACTGATGCGTATTGCCCGATGCCACAGTCACTGGTTTACCCATGAAAAGCTCATGTACAAGTTGCAAAGATTTGCAATCAATTAAGCGCACCCCAACTGATGTAACTTGAACAAACAAATCATGGGACATATTGCCACAATACAATGTAGCTTGCTCATGGTCAAAACCAGGAATTTGAAATTCTCCCATTTCTTCGTGCTCAATCGCTAATATACGAGTCTCGGAAATAAAAGATTGAACGAGATATTTGTCGAATTCACTATCTTTACTTGGGCGCAATGACCACATGCCCTTAATACCTGAAATCTCCAAAGACGCTTGCTCTTGAATACCAATACCACTTCTCACAATACGCAGAGAGCCATCTTTGTATGCGCCTGAACAAGTCACAAGTTGTTTCTGTCCGCCACTTCTTTCATTATCTACGATACACATGTCCAATATTGGTCCAATATTGGTATAGACATCTAGCACTTCAATGCAGCCATTTCCTGGTGAAGACAGGTCTGTTCCTGCATGTAACTTAATCAATTGACTATCACCCAAGCAACTACCGATGAAAACAATCCCATGACTCAAGTAGTTGATTGTTTCAGGAATGCTAGTTGTACCAATAATATCCGTAAATACACTAGTCACTTTACCACTTTCAACTAAGAGAGTGACCACCATTAATTGCCCACGACTATCACCCACGAGATATCGCGTACCAGAATTATCTAATTTCGTGTATGAAGTGATTTGGGAAGGTGAAATCTCAATTGATTGAATGTTTCCAGTGCCAGATATGTAAGAGATTGAACAGATTCCAACCGCAATAACACCATTTAAAGGACTTGGAACAGGAATCAACATATTCGCGCCAAATTCCACATTATTTTGATGCCAGGGTCCTTGGGACAATTCTTTTTCATTGGTTTCCACTGCCCAGGTTTTAATATGACGACCGCGACGATTATCTTCATACAACATACAAATGGTTGGCTTTGCACAACCATAAAGGAATTTAATGTCAATTACACGATTCTCTTCCAAAGTAATGTTGAAAGTGTCTTTTGCCCCATACGCATTGAATGGCAACATCTAAGCATAACTGAACTAAGTACGAGAGAAAGAGAGAAAGAAATATCCTTACCTTAACAAGACCATCATATAGCATCATCCCAATCATACGGCCTTCAGGATCACTAAAAGAACGTTGCCCCATTTCAGAGTCACGCCCAATTCGTTCTTTTACATTGCAGATAGTTTTGGTTATAATCTTCTGCTTGATGGAGTCATAAGCCAAAATGCAGAACTTTTTACGCTCAATTAAAACAAAGAGATGATCGACATTGCTATTGGCGGGACGATGAACTTCAATGCCTTTGACCCTCCCAAAAATTGGGACATCTAACTGTGGCACCAATCCAACTTGATCAACTGCTCCGCCACCAGTTGAGACTGACCCATCAAAGAAGGTGTGAACTTCTAAACGATTCGAACGTATGAGGACCAAGTTTTTCTCTAAGGGTGAAGTGAAATTACAAACAACAGAAAAGTTGATCGCTGTTGGACGTTGGGAGGTTGCGGTATAGAGATACGACATCGCTTGACAATACTCAAAATCCAATAGCAGAAATATCTGAACGCACGAGTATAGAAGATAAATAGCTGAAGAAGTCAATCAATGCCAGGGAAATCTCTTTGGATGGAAAATACCAAATCAATCAATATCTAAAAAAGCAGCATTTTTCGAAATTGATGGTTTCTGAACCCATTCATTCGCCAAATTCTAGATAAAGTTGCAGAAAATATAGGGAAATTCACACAAACAATAGGGTTTCATAATTTTATTATCTTGATAGAGGGTTTGGATTGGTCGATTGATTATGTATTGTATGGTTTTGCCTTTGGAGACTGGATAATGTATTGCATTTTACTATCACCAGGATTGAGCATTTTAGTGGAAGTAGTTAGTCAATGTTGAGCAAACCATTACAAAGCGATTCGTTGATCAATGAAGGTGGCGAATCTTGGACCACACCATTCGCGAACCAATATATCTTTGATGATTCATTAAGACCAACGTTTGAAACTCAAAATGTCGATATTCACGATTATGCTCTAACGAAATCTCATTTGGGGAGTTCTATATATGATCCTCACAACATTAACTTCATCGAACATGATTTGATTGAGCAACGCTTTTTATTACCCACACAGTCCCATTCAGTTGCTTACCGTGAAAGAGTTAAACAAACGGAAATGTCAATACTTAAAGAACTTATCCGCCGAGACGATGACAATGGATGCCAAGAACATGATGATCAACTGAGTGAAAGCATTCTTGATTGGCGGCTGTTGTTCCATAAACTCAGTTTTAGTTCATTCCGAATAATGCAAACAGGCGTCCCATCATCATTTGATGAAGAGGAACCTCAACATCAGCAGTGCAATCAAATGAATAGCCATGAAGATTTCTTTTCGTCGTTCCAACAATTACAAACTACATTAATTTCATCACCGTATTTACCATACTTACCATTGCTGCTTTTTGTGTTTTATCAAATGGAGAAACATGAACAATTAAAGATCTTGAAGGAAGCTATGAACATTGACCCATATTTCACGATTGCGATTGGTTTGATGAATATTCTTCATGGTTTACCATTTTTTGACCAACGTCAAATGATTCACCGATCAAGAATCAACCGCGCCACGGAATTGGTTGAGAAGAGTGACAGTGGTGATGATGTCACAATTTTTATTAGTGAGCACCATGTTTCTTTGATGAAATTGTTGCTCATTCTCTTTCCTAAAGATATTGTCTTGCGTTCTTTGGTACTTGACGATATCGAACGTCCATCATTTGTAGTTAAGACTATAGCAGACCAAAAGGCATTGCAGATAGCAAATCAGTTTCCATCCACCTTCATTCCTTCAACAAAAGAAATTCTTCATAATTTCTATTTGTCATTCTATCATGTTGTGGGACTTTTGCTAAATCATCACGACTACTTGCAAGCCCTACAAGTCTTACTTGGTCTCAGGGACCATGTCATGGGATTTTCCCTTATCCACGAGTATATCTGTCTATGCTATCTTTTATTGGGCGAAAAAGATATCGCGAGGGCAACTCAAGTGAGGCTTTCGCTTCTGCCAACTTCCTTACATTATCCTCAGCACAGCACTTATTTCTATAGTCTTGTGGACTTCTCCTTGTCATTTACCCCAAAATTGATTCTTTATCATGATATAGGCTATGAACTCTTTCACATCTTAATGAACTTCTTACACAATGATGGAGATAATATGAAAAATATGGAATCATTGGTTAGATATGTCGATCGTTGCTCAGATTGTTTAAAGGATAGGGACTTCGATCGATTACCTCTGATTGCGTTTTTTTTTCAATATCTCTGTAATTCTGATAAATTGGTTCTACTTCGCTGCATAGATCATAGTATCATTAATAATGAACAATCAGCTTGGAAGAAATCGTGCCTTTCGCGTCTGGTTAAAGGTGTTGATATGCTATTGACAGTATTGGAAGAGTTGATGTTGTCATCCAATAATAACTCTGGCAATGTTATTGCCTCTGATATAGAAAAACCGTTTACATTTACTTTGATTCCTTTTTATTTAAAAGAATCAATCCCAATTGTGACAATCAACGCTATTCTTACAAATGTGAAAACTAATGTAACGTCATTGAAAGAGAAGGTTTTCGTTCCGTGGCTATCGCAACTCGATGATGTAGATTTAATCAAGGTTCGAGATGAAACGAAATTGTTATTAGAAGATATAGTAGCAGGAAACGGTGAGGAGAATAGAATCAATATTGATATTGTCGTACTCGTACAAGCTTTGGTGAATCAAATTGTGATAAAAAACAATGAGACAATAGAATCTACCATTCAATTAATTGCTCGCGTGTTAAGTAGAATGCCAAAAAACGTTATTCATGAAATGGAAATACATGCTACATCTTGCTTGCAGTGGTTACGATTTGCCTTATTCTCTAAAGGGCCATCAGTGGATGAGACTATTCAATCTCTTAATCTTTTCAACAATGAAATTGCCAATGTCCGCCCATATACCCTCGAGCTGTTGCCATCAATCGGGTTCAAGATTACACCGCCATCCAATGTTCATCTGTGGCGTAGTCAAAGAATGTGGAAGGCATTAATAAATCGCAGCCAGTTCCAAATAGAATTTGATTCTTTAAAGTTTGAGCAGTTGGATAACCTTTATTCCATGATTGAAGAAGTACAATTTCATGTGGGTTGGAGATTAGATGAATCAGTGGACAAATGGAAAATGCGTCTGGATGATGTAATGAAGTTTTTGAATAAACCAGATTTCACTAGGAGTCACAAGTATTTACTTACCCTTTCTCAACACTGGAGACAGTTCATCAATTCGATAAATTCTCATCGAACAGACGAAATCCCCATGGTTGGTGTATTGAACTTCTCAGTTGCGCAATCCGTATTAATCGCAGAATGTGCTGCTATTTACTGCGCGAATGTTACTAATGGGAAATGCAATGAAACCTTGTTTGAGTCGTTGCTTAGAATTATTTGTCAGCAAACATGGTGCGATGATAATCACGGGACTTATTACGATCAAATACGCCAATGGTTTACACAATTGGTGATAGAAGTACGATTGGACGAAAGTATTTGTGCGGCTATTCTTAATGGAGGACCATCTTTTTGGCAAGGATATGGTGACAGATGTTCCTATTTCGAGAAATTAATCGACATGACATTACCACCGCTTGTAATGGATAAGTAATCGTATTCATATAACAATGGTGATATTGGCAAAACGGATCCTCCTGTTGGTTATGTCTGATCAGATTCTCTGTTTTTTTATTTGATGTATGGATATTGCAGCAAGTTGTCATGTGTATGCAAATTTCGAACCGCTTCATATGAATATGTAAGTCAGGTTTTATTATATATGTTGTAAATACGATACACGGTAATATGTTAGTTTGTACTATGTCAATGGGGGTGTTTGCCGTGATTGTGAATGGAGGGGTTTATAATGCTGATATCTTTCCATATT
>JACCEA010539013.1_pt1 | contig 10682 bp, 8 predicted proteins | sample 7449851 | NCBI WGS metagenome assembly JACCEA01 (sample SAMN15323453, study PRJNA562643) | freshwater metagenome | isolation source: river surface water | place: USA:Blue River Watershed | collected 2017-08-18 | reverse complement strand
GATCAAGGGTGCAGTATTGGTCGATGCGCTCTTGGGTATAGGCGCGAAAGGTGCGCCGCGTGCAGAGTTTTCCAAGGCGATTGAATGGATGAACCAATCAGGGCTACCGATTGTGGCATTAGATCTGCCATCTGGTTTGGACGCCGATACTGGCCATGCCCCAGGTGCTGTCGTTTGTGCATCAAAAACGATTTCATTTATTGCATTAAAAGCCGGGTTGTTGACTGCCAAAGGTCCTGCTGTTTGCGGTGAAATTATCTTGGCTGATTTGCAGATACCAGCTGAATTATTGAAAGCGCAAGAGGCAGAGTCAGAAATAATTCAGCTTAACCATTCGTTGGGATGCCTCAAGCCGCGCAAAGCGGATGCGCATAAAGGGGATTTTGGCCATGTGATGATTATTGGTGGCGACTCAGGTTTTGGTGGAGCGGCTGTAATGGCGGCAGAAGCTGCGCTGCGTACAGGCGCGGGATTGGTCAGTTTGGCGACCCGACCTGAGCATGTCGCACCGGCGCTGGTTCGTTGCCCGGAAGTGATGGTTCGGGCTGTGGTTTCTGGTCAGGAATTGGAGCCTTTATTATCGCGGCCGACTGTTTTAGTGGTTGGCCCCGGATTAGGGCGCTCATCTTGGTCAGAACAAATGTTGCAGCAAGCGGTAAAGTCTGGTCTGCCATTGGTATTGGATGCGGATGCGCTCAATATATTGGCGGAGGGGCGTGTGATTCCTACAGGCACTAAAGGCCAATGGTTGCTCACACCTCATCCAGCAGAGGCCGCTCGGTTATTGGGTAAAACCACAGCGGAAATCCAATTCAACCGATACCAATCTATAAAAGATTTATACCATCGTTATGATGCCAGCGTGATATTAAAAGGAGCAGGAAGTTTGGTGTTGGGGCGCTCGGGAAAGATTGGTTTGGTTACTGCGGGGAATCCGGGCATGGCAACCGGAGGGATGGGGGATGTACTGTCGGGTGTTCTAGGCGGCTTGTTGGCTCAAGGTTTATCCATAGAAGATGCGGCAAAACTGGGCGCTGTATTGCATGCGACAGCGGCTGATAAAGCGGCGGAGATTGTAGGTCAGCCGAGCTTAATTGCGACGGATTTAATACCACACCTATGTCACATTCTTCGAGATAAAACATGATTAATCTGCGCCAACCCTCAGAGATTTTTTTAGAAGATGAAGCTGCTACTTTAGCGGTGGGCTATCAATTGGGCTTGATGTTTTCCCAGATTCCACAAAGCCTCTGCATCTACTTAAACGGTAATTTAGGGGCGGGTAAAACCACTCTGACACGGGGTATTCTCAGGGCTTTTGGCCACGAAACTGCCGTGAAAAGTCCAACCTACACCTTGGTTGAAAGCTATCATTTTGCCAATCGAACCCTGCACCATTTTGATCTATACCGCCTAAAAGATCCTGAAGAATTGGAATTTATGGGTATTCGTGATTACTTTGCACAAGACAATATTTCACTGATCGAGTGGCCAGATAATGGCGGTGACTATTTGCAACAGGCGGATTTGGTTATCCAGCTGCAATACAGTGGGAATTCCCGTGTTGTATGCTTAAGTGGGATAAAAGAATAAGGTTACTGGATTATTCGAAGGGACAAATCCATAGCGCGGCAATGTTTGGTGAGTGAGCCTATAGAAATGTAATTCACTCCAGTTTTTGCCACTTCGACCAAATTTTCAATACTCATGTTGCCGGATGCCTCCAATAAAATTTTGCTATCGGCAATCTTTACAGCTTTTTTCATGTCATCCAGCGTGAAATTATCGAGCATCACAATATCTGCTTTGTGCTCAATTGCCTCATCCAACTCTGAAAAATTCTCTACTTCCACCTCTATCGGCTTTTCGGGAGCCGTGCTACGAGCCTGATATATAGCGGCTTTGATGGAGCCGCAGGCGGCAATATGATTTTCTTTGATTAAAAACGCATCATAGAGTCCTATGCGATGGTTGTGACAGCCTCCACATAAAACTGCATATTTTTGAGCCAATCTGAGTCCAGGGAGTGTTTTTCGCGTGTCGAGAATTTTTACATTAAGACCTTTCACTGCGCGAGAGAAGAGAGATGATTGTGTTGCCGTACCTGATAAGGTCTGAACAAAATTCAAGGCGGTTCGCTCGCCGGTCAACAGGCTTCTTGCGTTACCAAAAAGTTCAAATAAGGACTGATTGGCTACAACAGAATCGCCATCCTCAACTTGCCAGATAATCTGAACCTCAGGATCAAGTTGCCGAAATACTTCGGTTACCCAAGGCTTTCCACAAAAAATTCCTGCTTCACGGGTAATCACTCGGGCTTTCGCTGTATTCTGTTCGGGTATCAATAATGCGGTAATGTCACCTGTGCCAATATCTTCTTGTAATGCGATGGAAACTTGTGTGCGAATAGCCAAGGTAAATTCTTCAATTGAAAAGCGTTCGATAGTAATCATGTCAGACCTAAATAAAGCTAAGCAAAGGAGTATTCAGTTGCTAATTCCAAAAAAATACTAAACGGATTTAAGCAAAACCATTAGTTATTTCGAATTGTGATATGTCTCTCGATCTTATCATTTGATCCATAGGCCTGTCTGCCACTTGGTTATACTGAATTCAAGACATCCCCGAGTGACCCTTATGAGTGAATTCAATAAACCTGAAGTCGTTAAGTTGGACGCAAAAAAGGTTGTGCAATTGAACGTTGAACGCAATTCTCCACAGCAGTCACAAATTGCCTTGGCACGATTGCCAGCGGCCATGCATAACTTGCGTGATAAAGCCCGACAACAACTACAAAATTTATTGAGGGATCTTTTCGACAAAGTTGATGACGCCATGTTTGAGTTGGCAGATAAAGCCGATAACAATCAGGATCAAAATCTTTACTTCGATTCTATGCGCGAAGTGAGGATTCGCCGTCGTGGAATGGAAGCAGCATTTTTTCGTCAAATTGATATAGGTTTTGCGCAATTACTCGATGCTAATGCTTACAAGGAAGAAGTGATCGAAGATAAGCCAGTATCGGCTGATGATTTATCCTTAGTCAAAAATGACGAGTTGGAAGAAATGGTGGCTACGGATGGCATGATTAACAAGGCGAATGAACTGTTTGCCGAAGCTATTCAACATCTCACTTTGCGTATCGACCATCTGGTTCCTATCAAGGTGTATCAAAAAAATAATCCATTAGGTGCAGATGTTATTTGTCGTGCATTTGTTCAAGCAACGGCTACCTTAACAATTGATGTAAAAGCCAAATTGGTTTTATTCAAATTATTTGATAATTTGGTAATGTCACAATTGGGTAAATTGTTCGATGCACTGAATCGTTCGTTGATTGATGCCAATATTTTGCCCTCGCTTAGACCTGCTGCAAAAGTGAAAAAGAATCCTGTTCAACAAGGCCAGTATGTCGCCGCAGGTCATGCGAATTCTGGTGTTGCGCCAGCCTATGACGAGCAAACCAATCAAGTATTGCAAAACCTCCGTAGTTTGTTAGGGCATCACAATTCAGCTGGATTATCGCAAACGCAGGCCAGTGAAATTGCCACACCGGATTTGCTGAAATTGCTATCTCAAGCTCAGCATAAACATGATTCAACCTTCTCATTAGAAAAACACGCCTCTGTAAGCTTGCGACAAATGCTTCAAGAGTTGCTGTCATCTGAAACTGAAAAAGCGGCAGCCATTAATCAAGTTGATGACGATGTTATTAATCTTGTCAGCATGATGTTTGAGTTTATTTTGGATGACAGAAATTTAGCCTCTTCAATGAAAGCATTGATTGGTCGATTGCAAATTCCGATGGTTAAAGTAGCGATAGCGGACAAAAGTTTTTTCAGTAAAGGTGGTCATCCTGCACGTCGATTATTGAACGAAATGGCTATGGCCTGTTTGGGTTGGCAGGAAACAACAGAAGAGAATCTTCACAAAGATAATCTCTACAACAAAATGCAGGACATGGTAAGTCTGATCTTGAATGATTTTGAAACTGATATAGGAATTTTCAATAACCTATTACTCGACTTCCGTGCATTTCAGGAAAAAGAAAAACGCCGCGCGCAGATTCTCGAGCAGCGCACCATTGATGCTGAAGATGGTAAGGCAAAATCTGAACGTGCTCGTGCGGAAGTCGATGCTGCTTTGCGCAGTATTATTGGTGATAAATTATTGCCGCAAACGGTGACACGATTATTGCGTGATGCTTGGGCGAATGTAATGTTCATCAGTTGTTTGAAGCAAGGGACGGATAGTGAAGATTGGTTGGAAAAAAATACTACGGCGCAGCAGCTTGTCTGGAGTGTGACCTCTATGATGGATAAGGACAATCGCCAGAAGCTGTTGAAAATGGTGCCGGAGCTTTTGCAAAAATTACGGACGGGTTTGGAAGGCATTTCCTTTAGCCCGTTGGAAACCACACAATTGTTCAAGCAATTGGAAGTTGTTCATTTGGGGCGTTTACGTAGCGATGCAGTAGTCACAGCGGATAGACCCACTGAGAAAATTGCCCGAGCTGAAGTAGAGGTTGAAGTTCAGGAGCCTATATCGGAAGCAGTGTTAGAAGCCAAGGCTCGTGAACTGGCCGAAAAAAATGCACAACGACGAATTGCTCAGCTTCAGGCTGTTAAAAAACCGGATTCTCAAGCAGAACAATCTCTCGTCACGCCGCTTGATCCACAATCCGAAGCTCATGTTGTGGCCGATGCGTCAATTTCGGTCGGTTCTGCCCCCCAACCAGCACCGACTATGCCTCCCATAGCGGTAGATATGGCGCATATAGAGTCACAACACCTGGCCTTGGTGGCCAATATCACTCAGGGAACCTGGTTTGAGATGCAGGGTGATAATGGCGAAAAATACCGATGTCGCTTGGCTGCCATCATTCGCCCGGCTGGAAAGTACATCTTTGTTAACCGTTCCGGTATGAAAGTTGCTGAGGAATCTAAAGAGACACTGGCTTTGGCGCTTCAGCAGAAACGACTCAGTATATTGGACGATGGAATGTTGTTTGATCGTGCATTGGAAGCGGTTATCGGTAATCTGCGGGATAAACGTCCAACCAGTTAAGGTTTGCAGTGGGTAAAAGTCCAATGGGCGTGCCGCTATGATGCCTCTTGCTTGGAATTGCGCCCATTCGCTAAGCCTATGTCTTGTATCAATCCTTTATTTTTTTGTGTGGGAGTTGGCACATTTTGTGGAAGATAAGTCTCAATCTGTTAACATTTCGCCGACTTAAGGTCGCTATTGACCTTGTTTTGAGAGATTTATCGTTAATTGCCAGTTTTTGCTACACAGCAAGGAGTTTCCATGGATAAGCGTGAGCCAGCTATGAAAAAATCGGGTTTTCCCGGCCAAGATGCCAATAAATCGACTAACACGGTCTCCGCTATGACTGAACAAATGGTAGTCCAGCATATTAAAGAATGTCGTGATTTGACGCGCGAGTTCATCAGCCGTTTGTTTGCCAGTTTTTGGGCTCAATGGATGCGTCAAGTGCAAGATAATGGATCCAATGCCAAATCAAACAAAGAGCAAACTCAATTGTTTGAAACCTATAACCTTCTACAGGCTGTTGCAGACGCGGCCGAGCAGGAGTTCTTACAGCATATCTCTAATGGGTTTGTGAAATTCAAAAATAAAACACTGAATACCTTAACAGGCGAAGAACGATTCAGCGGTGATATTTTGTCGCTGGTCGAGCATTCTGATCTTGAGGAAACGATTGCGATTACTTCTATTACTCATCGTGCGGATAATATGTTTTCCGAGCCGCTTTGGGCCTTGCGTCAACGCTTGGCGCTTCTAAACGATGGCGAGAAAATTGAAGACGCGGGCAATCCTGTTGCTTCAGTACAATTCTGTGAATCCTTGCGTAAGGTACTGTCTAATCTTGATGTGGATGTTAAAACTAAAATTATTGGCTACAAATTTTTTGACCAAGACATTATTAGTCAGCTCGATGGTCTCTATGCACAGATAAATGATTATCTTTCGCGGCAAAATCTTCTGCCCAATTTACGTTTCAATCCTGCTCAGTCTGTACAGTCTAACTCCTCCGCGAGTGATTCGCGCCATCAATCAGGGTTCGATATTGCGGACGAAGAACCTCAACTGAATGACATGGAATTGCATGAACAACAACAGCGTCGGAATACAGAGCGTTTATTAGAAGGTCAGCTCAGTCCAGCGGATGTGCAATATCAAACCAGTTTGTTGGGGGCGATTAAATTACTGCAATCACATGTAGCATCACAATTTCCTGCGCTACTCGCTGCGCAACAAGTTGCTAAAGTCGGCAGCGTTAATCCTCAAGCACTGTCGAGCATACCTTCGATGGCGCCTGCCAATATGGCTGTCTACTCTGCGCCGCAATTGGTTAATGTTTTTGAAACTATGCAGTCTCAAGTATTACAACAAACCCATGCCATATTGCACGCTACAGAAGTGTCGGCGGCGCCAGTCAATAAGCAAACTATTGCAGACATGAATCGCCAGGTAATGGAACAAATTGCCAGTGAAGATGAAAATGGTGCGGTTGAAGCAGACGATATGCAAACCATTGATTTGGTAGGTTTGCTGTTTGAATATATGTTGTCTGATGAACATTTGCCAGATTCTGTGAAGGCAGTTCTGAGTTATTTGCATACGCCATTTTTGAAAATTGCGTTTATCGATAAAGATTTTTTTGAGCAGCCAGAGCATCCTGCACGTGTTTTATTAAATAGCCTGGCGGAAGCCGGTGCGCGATGGGTGGGCAATGATGGTTCCGATCAGTACGATATTTTTGCCAAAATCAAAACAACTGTCTTCCATTTATTGCAAGAGTTCAAAAATGATGTACGCATTTTTGCCGAAACATTAATTGAATTTAATTCGTATACGCGCAATGTGGCACGCCGTCAGGAATTAATGGAAAGACGTGCCTTAGAAAAAGCGCAAGGTGAAGAACGCTTGCGTGAAGCCAAGATGCAAGTTAACGATGAAGTGCGCAAACGTACAGATGGTAAAGAAATGCCATCCGCAATCTTATTGCTTTTATTGCAACCTTGGTCAGATTATTTGTCGTTCGTGCTCTTGCGCTACAGCGATAAATCGGACACCTGGCAAAAAGCATTGAAAGTGATTGATGATTTGTTATGGACGCTTGAGCCAAAAACCCTGCAAGTTGAAAAAGCCAAACAAATGCACATTCAGGCAGATTTGATTGCTGCGCTTGAAAAAGGTTTTGAAACTATTGGTTATGAACAAGCGAAAGGCCGTAAATTATTGGATGCGGTGAGTTCATTGCAACGTTTGGCGTTGCTGAGCCGTAAAGCAGAGCCAGCGCCAGCACCTATGCGTTCGCGCTTGGAAACTATGGCTACCGAAAAGGCGGGCGGCAAAAGCGTCGAGCGTCAAGTGATTACCCCTGATGAACAGCGTTTTATCGACAGTTTAAAAATGGTTGAGTTTGGTACTTGGTTTGAGTTTGAAGGTGGCAAGCGATTAAAGGTAGCTTGGTACAACAAAAAAACTCAGCACTACATGTTGGTCGATCAACAAGGTAGAAAAGTTTCCTTAACTTCCAGTTTGGAGTTGGCGAGACAAATGTTGGCAGGCTCTGCGAAAGTTATTTCTGGTAGCACCAAACCATTTTTCGAACGTGCTTTAGAAAATATCTATAACACCTTAAATGAACGTGCAGATGTTAGCAAAACACAAATCAAGATTGAGAAAGTTCTATGAGTTCAGGTGGTCACTATAAACGCCAGTCAGAACGATTTTCGGTTACTCAAGATGTTGATATTTACGATGCATTACGTGACGTTTATGTGGGTCGATTGGTTAACATACATGCAAAAGGATTAATGTTAATTGCAGATAAGCCTTTAAAAGAAGATACGCTTTATACCTTTGATATTCATCTGCCTTTGCCTATTCGCAATCTACATAGTATTCAAATTGGTGTGGATTGTTTGTGGATTAGAGAAGCCGATCTAACCGGAAAATATTGGATGGGTTTTTCAATTATTGATATCACGCCAGAGCATTTATTGGTTATAGATCAGCTTATCAAAACAGATCGGTAAAAATAATTCCCAGTGTGAATACTTCCAGATCTTTATTGTAATCAATCAAGCTGTGGCCATAACCATTAAAATAATTGAATTGTCCTCGCAGATTTTCGCTTACCGGAAAACTCCAGCCGATTTCGATGGCGCCCTTATTATCAGCATCAAGATTATTTCTGATTAATAGGCTATAGATATTATCGTTTTGGGTATAGGCGCTGCTAAATTCAAATTTTCCCATAAAGTGAATGATGTCAGGATTGTCATCGCCATCGGGGTCGCCAGGGTAATCTTGCTCGGGTTCAGGAATTCGATACCAAGGCGACAGAGAGAAAACAAAATTATTTTTCTCGAAAATGGACGTCAGCATAATTCGATTCCAGCTGCGTGACAAAATTCCACCACTACCATTGGATTGATGATTCACAATAAATTGATTCGCTGAATTATTAAATCCAAATAATTTCCAATCGTTTGTGAAACTCAATATAAACTCAGGTTGGTGATCCGTTGCACGAAAAGGCGCAGAATCTCTATCGCTGTAAACTTGCCAGAACGAGTGATTGGTATACCCTAAATAGAGATGACCATTATCCTCAAAGATAGATTCGCGCAAGAGTATCTTAATACTGAGTTGCAGTTCGGCTTCGGTGTGATCCAGTTCGGAAAAAGGCGAATCTGCATTTTCATAAGGGTCAGTATTGGGGGTGCGGCTATGGCTAAATGGATAAAAATAATTACGCTTATGCGGTGTCAGGGTAAAACGGCTAGAACGATTGAACGCCTCTCGATTTAATCGTTTTGCAAAAGGATGTTGATTGGATTCGTCCGTGTTCGATTCTGCATTATCGCTGGTTGAGTGTTGTGGATTCTGCGATTGCTCGTTAATCCATTGCGCACAGTTTTTTTTCAGCTCTAAAACCGTTAATTCGTTAGCTGCGCTGAGTACTTGTGTTTGCAAGCATTGTTCAATGGTTATTGATTCATCGGCCGCACTGACTAACGACAAGCTGCTCAGCAAGAGGGTCAAATATGTTAAGCGATTCATCTAACCTACCCTAAGAGTGTTCCACCGTTTTTGGGTATGAGAGATTATCATAGGAATGGGGGTGCTATGTTTTTTTCCAGTCGCGTTGAATAAGAAGTTGCATGTCAGTTTCCTGCCATTTTTGTAAGACTTGGGTACCTTCAATCACAGCTCGCAAATAAAGATCAATAATATCGCTTGCTAGGTCAAAGATACGTCGACTGTCTGCTTGAATTTTATCGCCCAAAATATCGTTCTCGACCATGCTCAATAAAAATGCCAGTTTGACCTCATAGCTTTTTAAATGCCCGAGCAGCACAAGTTCTACATCCGGTTTGTTTTCCACTCGTTTAATGTGATGGCGCAATTTCTCATTATTCACGCGAGTGCATTGAATTAAATAACCCAGTTTGGTACGAAAATCTTGATCGCATAAATGAGAGGCCGAAACATAAGTTGCCAAGGCGCGAATACGACCGATTTGTTCCGCCACTTCGGGCATTAAACGTGTTGAGAAGTGCAGCATCTCCAGATAGTTAAACCGTTGGCTTGGCAGGGATGTATCTTCATCATCGGCGATGTAAAGCGGAGTTTCCAGTTGTTTGCCTAGTCCTGAGATCAGAGTCAGCAGCTGTTCTACCAGATGACAATGCAGCTCATAATTTAGAATCACACTATCGTCTTGCCAGTCTTGGCTGATAGTCACCCAAGCACTTAATAAATTTTCTTGTTGCAACGAACTGATAAGGCGACCCGATCGTTGTGAAAAGACTTCCAGCATTTGGAAGTGCCGCTCTAATTGTGATTGTAATTGATAGATTTCTTCCTTAAATGAAGGGCTACCGCCCAGTGCTCCCATGCTCATACCTCTATGGCGCTGAACAGCCTTGAGTATTTGAACAAGCTGTTGTATCAACGAGAGTGCATCCAGACGTTGCAAATAATTACCACACACGCCAGTAAAGATCTCTTGGCTTGTGTGTCTTAGTGGAGCATTGAACGATTGGTTGTGCATTTTCATGGTGCTGGGTTCGATGTTTTATCCGTCAAGGTAAATAAATTGGTGTTAGTGCTAGGTATTCAGCAACACTTGTGCCAAACCATTCTTGCCATCCGCTAACAAATACTGAGCGCCGATGATAAAATGCATGTCAGATGCTTTCATTTTTTATGGAGTCCTGTTTCCACTCACCTGTTGTTACTGAGTAAATGATGAGTCACTAAAATAAAACCAATGACTGAGTATTGTTATTATGTGTGGAGTAGCAGGCATTTTTTCTTTTGATTCAGTTGTGTTGCCGCGATTATCAGAATTAGAGCAAATGGCAAAGCAGTTGTATCATCGTGGGCCGGATGGAAACGGGTTTTATTGTGAAGATGTCATAGGTTTAGCCCACACGCGGCTAAGTATTATTGATCTTGCGGGCGGGGCGCAGCCCATTCACAACGAAGATAAAAAAATTTGGACTATTTTTAATGGTGAAATTTTTAATTATCTTGAATTGCGTCAAATATTAGAAAGACGCGGGCATCAATTTTATACACATACAGATACTGAAGTCCTAGTGCATTTGTATGAAGAATATGGTGATGATTTTATACAG
>JACCEA012054269.1_pt1 | contig 10683 bp, 12 predicted proteins | sample 7449851 | NCBI WGS metagenome assembly JACCEA01 (sample SAMN15323453, study PRJNA562643) | freshwater metagenome | isolation source: river surface water | place: USA:Blue River Watershed | collected 2017-08-18 | reverse complement strand
TTCTTCAAATAAATCATCACTATCAAGAGATTTATAACCTCTATGTTTTGTTATTAAATATAAAATTGAGAAAAATTCTTGTATTGTTAACTTTTCTTCAAAAGCTTTTTTAGCTCTAATCTGCCATTTATTTATAAATAAATTATTTCTTTCTTGATTCAAAAAATCATCTTTTTTACCCAAGTTGAAATCTTCAAAAAGTTTTGCAAGATTCTTTTTTCTTTGTTTTCTTAAATTATATAATTTAGAAAAAGAAGTATTTTGATTATGTATTGTTTTCTTAGAATTACCATCTTTATCGTATGGTAAATCAAACATATGTACACCATAATCAATTATAGAAAATTTATTATTATCTAATTCATTTAAAACTGAATAACCAATTGAAGTAATACCCAAATCAAGTGATAATATTTTTTTCATTTATAAATACCTTTAAATAAATAATTTGTATTTGAAAATATTTCTTTCACTGCCTTACCTTTGCTATATCTCTCTTCTTAAGTTTAATAATCAAATAAACTTAGTTCTCTAAAAGAGTCCTAAGTTTTAATTAAATTTATAATTGAAAAGAACCACTTGAGTTTCTAGGATATCCTCCTGTTAAGACATTGTATGTAACAACATATTTGTATTCACCTTTTTCTTCAAGATTTATGTTAAATACATAATTATTCTTATCATTTATTGTATTACTTTTATATTCAATCATTTCTCCATTTGGTTTATATAATTTAAAGCCAACATGTACTCCATCTAAAGGTAACGTTTGATAAATTATTTTTACATTAAATTCATTATCTCCTATTTTTAAATCGTCATAAACCTTTACCTCTATCTTGTAATCTTTGTTAGTTTGATTAGATAAATATATTTCTTTTGCATTTAAAAATGTACTTCCACCTAATAAAATTCCTGATACTAACAATATTTTTAGTAAATTTTTCATTTGTCTCTCTTTTATATATTTTTATTTTTTTATTTTCATTTGTATAATAAATTTCTGCAACTTTAAATTTCTTTTCATTTTTTAATTCTTACTCAACTTTCGCACGTTAAATTCATAAAAAATATATCTAAAACTCGTAAGAAACAACTCCTATGTATAATAGTTTCATCCTTGTTGACATCAATGTGATTTGTTTAGGTTTTCTGTTGTTTTTATATTATATATTCACAACAAATCCCTTAAAAAGACACTTTCAGTTATAATGTCTATTATATTAAAGGATAAGAATGCAAATAGAATCCAAAATAATAGGTATTATAAACGATAAATTAAAAAACCCAATCTATGAAACATTAAGATTGTTAAATATGAAAACAATTTTGATAAAAAGCAATTTTTCTAAAAAAGAGGGAGTTGCTGTTCATATGGTTTTACTACATTTTGTATATATGCTAGTAATGAATAAAAAAATATCAACTTTTATGAATCAGAGTAAAGACAGCTTCAAAAAAGATGTCTATTATCGTTTACTTTCTAATGCTTCTTATAACTACAGAAAACTACTTTCACTATCATCTTTAAAAATATTATCACTACTTCACAAAGTACAAGATTCAAAGTTGATTAGAGTCCTTATACTTGATGATACAGTCGAAGATAAGGTTGGTAAAAATATAGAGGGAAGTTGTGATAACCTTTGGAGCAATAAAGTAAAGAGAAAAATAAGAGGTGTAAATGTTGTATCACTAAATTATAGTGATGGCTTTTCAAATTTTATGTTGGACTTTGCAATTGCTATGAATAGTTATGCAATGGTGAAGATAGAGGAGTTTACAAATATCATCGACCATCGTACTAATGCACATAAACGAAGATTAGAGGCACTGAAAGGGAAGTCTCAAATTGCTATAGAGATGATTAAAAGAGCAGTAGCTAGTGGTATATATGCAGATTATTTACTTGTGGATAGCTGGTACTCAAAGCCTGTATTTATTGAAAAAATGAATGAACTTGGATTGCAAGTAATTTCAAGAATGGTGAATAACGATAAAATATGGAACTTTATAGGAGAGAAAAAGACTCTTGATGGAATTTATAACAAATTTAAAAAACTTAAATCCATCAAGATGAGTCAATATGGGAAAAAAATAAAGTTTGAATACTTTTCAACCATAGTTGAACATAAAAAAACTGGTAAACTCAAAATAGTTTTTATAAAAACAACTAAGAGCGAACAAGCTATGCTTGTAAGAAAAGAGAATCTTATACCAATCGTGTCTACTAATCTAAACTTAAGTGATGAAGAGATTATTGATATTTATAAACGACGCTGGGATATTGAACAAGGCTATAAAGAACTTAGAGAACACTTTGGCTTTGGTAAGGAAGAGAATCGAATATATGAAGCTCTAATAGCTAGAATCACACTATCATTTTTTACATACAATATAGTCAGCTATATAAATCGTATCAGTAATGAACCAAAAACAATCGGAGGATTATTTAAAGATTTAGAATGTGAACTGCATACTCTAGCAATAGCTATGCAAGCATTTATTGCAATTTTAGATGAGATTGCAAAAATAGAAGAAGTTGTCAATAGAAATGAGGATTTCACAGCCATAATCGATCTATTAAGAGATGTGACTGCAAAACTGCTTGGGTTTAGGTGCGAAAGTTAAGTAAGTAAAGTTGTTGTATTATTATGAAAAATAACTTTATGGGACTTATATTTAATGTTAACTCTTCTTATTTACTGCTTGGTTTTATTTGCTTTGGCTTATTTATTTATAAATAAATTTATCTCAATAGCTCCTAGACTTTCACTAATTGATGTACCAAATGAAAGAAGTTCTCACAAAAAAATAACACCACGAGGTGCTGGGTTGGTATTTGGGTTTATTTACTTTATGGGAATATTATTTTATGATATTTCTATATTTTCTGATATCAAATATACTCTTTTAGCAATATTGATAATATATATATGTGGTATATTAGATGATATTTATACACTTAGTTCTAAACAAAAACTACTGTTTATAATAATTGCTTCTGTTATAGTCTATTTTGATGGTTATCAAATAACAAATATTGGAACATTTTTTAATGTATCTGTAAATCTTGGTTATTTTGCTTTACCATTTACTCTTTTTGCGATTGTTGCTTTTACAAATGCTGTAAATTTAAGTGATGGATTAGATGGTTTGGCTGGTTCTATTTCTGCAATTATTTTATCTGCTATATTTGTGATTGGATTTATAAACAATGACAATACTCTTATGGTTTGGAGTGCCTTGCTTATATCTGTGATTTTAGCTTTTTTGATTTTAAATTGGCATCCTGCAAAAGTTTTTATGGGAGATAGTGGGTCATTACTTCTTGGATTTATAATAGCTATTCTTAGTGTAAAAGCTTTACAGTATGTAAATCCTGTTTCCATACTGTTTTTAGCAGCTGTTCCTATACTTGATACTTTAGTAGTATTTAGAAGAAGAATTCAAAGGGGAATGTCGCCTTTTACAGCTGATAAAAACCATCTTCATCATATACTTAATAATATCAAACAAGATGAGGCATTTACTGTTAGAATGTTGATTTCAATTCAACTTGTATTTTCTTGTACGTTTTTACAGCTACATCATCAAGATGATGCTTTGAATTTACTCATATTTTTCTTACTTTTTTCTATATTTTTTAATCTTTTTGACCCAAGAGCAAAAAGAAGAGCAAAAAATGCAAGGCTTAGAAAAAGATATCAAAAACTAAAAGAAGAGAAAAAAGAACTAAAAAAAGAAATCAAAGAAGCTAAGGAATTTTATAAGTTATAAAATAACTTATTTATCATATAAATATAAGCATAAGTAAGTTATAATATTATGATTAATCAATGGAGAAATAAATGAAAATAGCCATAGCAGGTACTGGATATGTAGGACTATCAAATGGTATCTTACTATCACAACACAATGAAGTAATAGCTTTAGATATTATTCCTGAAAAAGTAGAGATGATAAATAATAAAAAATCACCTATTGAAGATAAAGAGATAGAAGAGTATCTTTTAAGAGATGATTTAAACTTCAAAGCTACTCTAAATAAAGAAGAAGCTTATAAAGATGCTGATTTTATCATCATAGCAACTCCAACTGACTATGACCCTGTGACAAACTACTTTAATACAAAATCTGTAGAAGCTGTAATCAAAGATGTGTTAAGTATAAATCCAAATGCAACTATGATTATCAAATCAACTGTTCCTGTAGGATATACTAAAGAGTTAAAAGAGAGATTTAACACAGATAATATCATCTTTTCTCCTGAGTTTTTAAGAGAAGGAAAAGCACTATTTGATAATCTATATCCAAGTAGAATCATAGTAGGTGAACAATCTAGTCGAGCACAAACTTTTGCAAACTTACTTTCTGCTGGTGCTATCAAAAAAGATATTCCTGTTTTATTTACAGACTCAACAGAAGCAGAAGCTATAAAACTATTTTCAAATACATATCTTGCTATGAGAGTTGCATACTTTAATGAACTTGATTCTTATGCTGCTGCTCATAATCTTGATACAAAACAAATCATAGATGGAGTAGGACTAGATCCACGAATAGGAAGCCACTATAATAATCCTAGTTTTGGATATGGTGGATATTGTCTTCCAAAAGATACAAAACAACTTCTAGCAAACTATGCAGAAGTTCCAAGTAACCTAATAGAAGCGATAGTAAAATCAAACTCTACAAGAAAAGACTTTATAGCTCAATCAATCATAGAAAAACTACACTTCACTATGACAGATAATATAAAAACAAAAAAAATAGTAGGTGTATATAGACTTATCATGAAAAGTGGAAGCGATAACTTCAGAGCAAGTGCAATTCAAGGAATCATGAAAAGAATCAAAGCAAAAGGTATAGAAGTAGTAATCTATGAACCAAACCTAGAAGAAGAACTATTTTTCAACTCAAGAGTGATAAAAGATTTAGAAGAGTTCAAAAATATATCAGATGTAATAGTAGCAAATAGACAAAGTGATAAACTAAGTGATGTGGAAGACAAGGTTTATACTCGTGATATTTTTGGGAATGATTAAAAAATAATGGTGAAAGATAACTTAACTATTATTAAAAAATTTCCTGAAAATTTTAGATTTCAGTTAACGCAAGAAAAGTATGAAATCTTAAGGTCGCAAATTGCGACCTTAGAAAAACAAAAAAATACAAATAAACAAGGTGTATTTTTTGATGGATATATTTTCACAAAGGCTATTGTATGAAAAATATAGTAGTTTACAATACTGGTGAATTAGAAGTGAATGTTTCCATTGAAGAAGAAACACTTTGGTTAAATCAAAAACAATTAGGTGAACTGTTTAATGTAGAGATACATACAATCAATTATCATATTAAAAATATTTTCAAACAAAAAGAATTAGAAAAAATTCCAACTATTCGAAAAATTCGAATAGTTCAACAAGAGGGAAATAGAAAAGTTGAAAGAGAAGTTGAACACTACAATTTAGATATGATTATTTCTATAGGGTACAGAGTAAATTCAATTACTGCTACTAAATTTAGACAATGGGCAACATCTATCCTCAAAGAATATATATCAAAAGGTTATGCAGTAAATACACATAAAATTACAGAGTATAGACTAGCAAATCTTGAAAATGACATGCAAATTATAAAATCAAAAATCAAAAATGATACTTTAGATTTAAAGCAAGGTATTTTCTATGAAGGTCAATTTTTTGATGCGTATATATTTATATCTGATATTTTGAAAAATGCTAAAAAAAGCATTACTTTAATAGACAATTATATAGATGGAAATACTCTTTTACATCTAAGTTCAAATAAAGATTTAAATATAAATATAATCACAAAATCTTTAACAAAAGAGTTAAAAGTAATAATAGAAAAATTCAACAAACAATACAAAAATCTAAAAGTTTTTGAATATTCAAAATCACATGATAGGTTTTTGATAATAGATGAAAAAATCATCTATCATATCGGTGCATCTTTAAAAGATTTAGGAAATAAATGGTTTGCATTTTCAAAACTGGAAGATGATAATTTTGAATTATTAAAAAGAATAGCTAATATCTTAGGAAATAAATAAAATATGATGCACTTATCAAAATTTAATACTCTTGAAAACAAACTAATAAAACTCAAAAGTAGATTTGTGTTATTAGATAAAGATGAAGAACTTGAATTGATGGTGTCGCAAAATGCGACACCATCAAAAAAACAATATGGTGGTTCAAATCCTTGGGTTTTCACAGAAAAAGGTCTATATATGGTAGCAACAATTTTAAAAAGTAAAAATGCAATTAATGCAACATTTAATAAAGAAAAGGAGTAATGCAATGAAAGGAATAATCCTAGCAGGAGGGAGTGGGACAAGATTGTACCCGATAACAAAGGGTGTTTCAAAACAATTAGTTCCAATTTATGATAAACCTATGATATATTATCCTTTGTCTGTTTTAATGCTAGCAGGTATAAAAGAAGTATTAATTATTACAACTCCTCAAGACCAACCTAGTTTTATTAATCTTTTAGGTGATGGAAAAGATTTGGGTATGAGATTTGAATATATAATTCAACCAAGCCCAGATGGACTAGCACAAGCATTTATTTTAGGTGAAGAGTTTTTGGATGGTGATGATGCATGTTTAGTCCTTGGTGATAATATTTTTTATGGTCATGGATTAACAGAACTTTTAGCAAAAAGTGTAAAAAATATAAAAGATGAAAATAAAGCAACTGTTTTTGGATATTATGTAAGTGACCCTGAGAGATATGGAGTTGCAGAGTTTGATGAATCTGGAAATGTAATCTCTTTAGAAGAAAAACCAAATAACCCAAAATCAAATTATGCCGTTGTAGGATTGTATTTTTATCCAAATGATGTAGTAAAAAAAGCAAAAGAAGTAAAACCAAGTGATCGTGGTGAACTTGAAATCACAACTTTAAATCAAGATTATCTAAATGAAAATAGATTAAAAGTTGAACTTATGGGAAGAGGATACGCTTGGCTTGATACAGGAACACATGAATCACTGCTTGAAGCAAGTACTTTTATCCAAACTATAGAACATAGACAAAGTCTAAAAGTAGCCTGTCTTGAAGAGATAGCTTATGAAATGGGATATATTTCAAAAGAAAAACTTCTTGAATTAGCAGAGCCTTTAAAGAAAAACCAATATGGTCAATATCTAATAACTAGAGCAAATCAACCAAGAAGGATGAAATAATTATGACATTTACAAGAACTGAAATTCCAGATGTAGTAGTTATTGAGCCAACTGTTCACGGTGATAGTAGAGGATACTTTGTTGAAACTTTTAGGCAAGATAAACTTGAAGAATTTTTAGGATATAAAATAAATTTTTGCCAAGATAATGAAAGTAAATCTTCAAAAGGAGTTTTAAGAGGTCTTCATTATCAACTTCCCCCACATGCTCAAACAAAGCTTGTAAGAGTAATTCAAGGAAGAGTGCTAGATGTAGCAGTTGATATTAGACGTAACTCTCCAACATTTGGAAAGTATGTAGCAGTTCTTTTAAGTGCTGAAAATAAAAAACAACTATTAGTTCCAAGAGGATTTGCTCATGGATTTGTAGTTTTAGAAGATGATACTGTTTTTGCATATAAAGTAGATAACTATTATAGCCCACAATGTGATAGAGGAATAGCCTTTGATGATGAAAATCTAAATATAGATTGGATTTTAAATCATGATGAATTGAATCTGTCAGCTAAAGATACAAAACAACCAAAACTTTTTGATATAAAAGATGATAAAGAGATATTTGAATTTGGAGTAGATTATTATGCTTAATTCAAATATCTATAATGTTTTAGTGACTGGTTCAAGTGGGCAGGTTGGAAATGAAATAAAAGCTATTTCCTCAGATTACTCTTATAACTTTTTTTTCACAGATAGAAATAATATAGATATTACTTCAAAAGATAGTATAAAAGAGTTTTGTAAAACAAATAATATAAATGTGATTATAAACTGCGCAGCATATACAGCAGTGGATAAAGCTCAATCTGATGAAATAAATGCAGATTTAATAAATAGAAAAGCTGTAAAAAAACTAGCTTTAGTTTCTCAAGAGTTAAATATTAAACTAATTCATATTTCAACAGATTATGTGTTTGATGGTAAAAATTTTAAACCTTACTGTGAAGAGTTTCAAACAAACCCACAATCAATATATGGTAAAACAAAACTTGATGGTGAAAATGAAATGAGAGATATAAATCCGAAAAATTCTATAATTATTAGAACTTCTTGGATTTATAGTTACTATGGAAATAATTTTGTAAAAACAATGCTTCGATTAGGAAAAGAAAAAGAAGAATTAGGTGTAATATTTGATCAAATAGGAACACCTACTTATGCTAAAGATTTAGCTAAAATTATTCTTGATATTGTTCCTCAAATAGATAACCAAAAAGTTGAAATTTATAACTATTCAAATGAAGGTGTATTGTCTTGGTATGATTTTGCAAAAGAGATAATGAAAATGGCAAAATTAAATTGTAAAATAAATCCAATAGAGACATACCAATACCCAACACCAGCAAAACGACCACATTTTTCACTATTAAATAAAAATAAAATAAAATCAACTTTTAATATAGAGATACCATATTGGAAAGATGGTTTGGATGATTGTTTAAGAAGATTGGGTGAAAGAAGATAATGGCTAAGCTTACCGTTTTAGAAAATGAAATAACAATTCTAAAAGTAGATGACCAAGATTATATCTCTTTGACAGATATGCTTAAAGCCAAAGATGGAGATTTTTTTATATCTGATTGGTTAAGAAATAGAAATACTATAGAGTATTTAGGAATTTGGGAAAAGATTCATAATTCAGATTTTAATTATGGCGAATTTGCCATAATTACATCTAAAGTGGGTCTCAATAGTTATAAACTTAGTGCCAAAGAGTGGAGTGAAAAAACGAATGCTATAGGACTTATAGCAAAAGCTGGTAGATATGGTGGAACTTATGCTCATAAAGACATAGCTTTTGAATTTGGAATGTGGATAAGTGCAGAATTTAAAATCTACCTTATCAAAGAATTTCAAAGATTAAAAGAGGAAGAGCAAAAACAATTAGGTTGGGATATAAGACGAAATCTGACAAAACTAAACTATAAGATTCATACAGATGCTATAAAACAAAACCTCATACCAAAGGAACTTACACCTGCTCAGATTAATTTTGTTTATGCAAGTGAGGCTGATATACTTAATGTCGCATTATTTGGGATGACTGCAAAAGAATGGCGGGAAAGCAATCCAAGATTAGATGGAAATATTAGAGATTATGCAGATGTGAATCAACTTGTATGTTTGGCTAATATGGAGTCATTAAATGCTCATTTTATTGAAGAAAAATTATCCCAATCTGTTAGACTACAAAAACTCAATCAGCTTGCGATAAATCAAATGAGAATTTTAAATACAAATATAAAACAGTTGGAGAGAAAATAAAATGTTCAATAACAAAAATAAGACAATACTACTAACAGGAACAGCAGGATTTATAGGTTCAAACTTTGTACCGTATTTTTTAGAAAAATATCCAAATTATAACTTAGTAAATCTAGACCTTTTAACATACGCAGGAGATTTGGAAAATCTAAAAGAGTGTGAAAATAATCCTAACTATAAATTTATAAAAGGTGATATCTGTAATAGAGAATTAGTTGAATTTATATTTAGTGAATATGATATAAAAGGTGTAATTCATTTTGCAGCAGAATCACATGTAGATAATAGTATTAAAAATCCTGGAGTGTTTGTACAAACAAATGTAAATGGAACATATACCCTTGTAGATGTAGCAAAAAAATATTGGATGGAAAAACCATTTACTTATAAAACAGAATATCAAGATTGTAGATTTCATCATATCTCAACAGATGAAGTATATGGAACATTAAGCCTAGACCCAAATGATCTATTTACAGAAAAAACACCATACGCTCCAAACTCTCCATACTCAGCTAGTAAAGCTTCAAGTGATATGATAATAAGAGCATATGTAGAAACATTTGGATTAAACGCAGTTATTACAAACTGCTCAAATAACTATGGTCCAAAACAACATGATGAGAAATTAATTCCAACAATTATAAGAAATGCTCTAAATAATAATCCTATTCCAATATATGGAGATGGAAAAAATATAAGAGATTGGTTGTATGTATTAGATCATTGTAAAGGAATAGACCTTGTTTATCATAAAGGTAATAAAGGAGAGACATATAATATTGGAGGAAGAAATGAAAGAACAAATCTTCAAATCGTAGATGCAATAACAACAATATTAGATAAAGAAGTTCCACAAGCTAATTTTTCATATAAAAGTCTTATCACATTCGTAGAAGATAGAGCAGGACATGATAGAAGATATGCAATAGATGCGAGTAAACTAGAAAATGAACTAGGATGGAAAGCAGATGAGAATTTTGACACAGGAATAGTTAAGACTATTGAGTGGTATTTAGGGAAATATAAAGGTTGATAAATAAACTTAAAAACAAAAAATTATTAGTTTTATTTGACCAAATATTAGTAAGTGGAAGTAATTTTTTATTAGGTATATTATTAGCTAGAAATCTTGGCATGAATATATTTGGTGAATTTTCATTTATATGGTTAATAGTTTTATTCTTTAGTAGTATTCA
>JACCEA010762804.1_pt1 | contig 10685 bp, 8 predicted proteins | sample 7449851 | NCBI WGS metagenome assembly JACCEA01 (sample SAMN15323453, study PRJNA562643) | freshwater metagenome | isolation source: river surface water | place: USA:Blue River Watershed | collected 2017-08-18 | reverse complement strand
TTTGAGCCACAACATCTAAAATAACACAAAAAGGAGTTTAAAATTTAAACTCCTTTTTTATTTGTTTAGAACTTACTCAAAGTCGGGAGACTTTGCGTAGCACTAATAATAAAACCTACATTTTCCCTACATACTTAGGAAAAAACGGAATTTTGTTTCGTGTAGCCACAAACTTTTTGCTAACTGGGTAAATTCTGTTGGAGGTCATGTTGTTAAATATAATTGCGACAAATAATAAAATAAGTACACCGCTTAATACAGGTGATAACACATAAAAATAACCCATTTTTATAATCGCTCCTGAGCCAGTAACAGCAATTAATGCGGTAGCACCACCTGGTGGATGCAAGGTTTTGGTAATTTGCATGAAAACAATGGATAACGAAACCGCTAATGGTGCGGAAATCCATAAAATATCTGGAATTAATTTTTGTATGGTCACTCCTATTATCGCTGAAACGAAATGACCTCCAATTAAATTTCTCGGTTGTGCAAGCGGACTTTGAATCACACCATACACCAATACACTAGAAGCACCAAAAGAACCAATCAAAAAAACCACATCCGAAGTAGGTAAAGTTTGCGATTGCAAATACGCAATAATTCCAATCCCGAAAAAAGAGCCTAAAAACGACCAAAAATGTTCTTTAAAATCAATTAATGTTTCTTTATAAAAGATATATCTTGTTTTTCTATATCCTCTTTTTATCTTTTTAATTGGCATATTTATGCTTTAATTGGTTTTAAACTATAACTATAAACTGTGTACGGATAAATGCATTTGGCTGTATATTTTGAAATCAAACAAACCAATAATAACGGAATAAACAAAGTATAATCATTTACGATACTACACACTAAAAACAAAGCGGTAAATGGTGCGTGAATACTTGCGCTCAACAAAGCTGCCATACCAATAATAATGAAATTAATTGGTAACACATTCGCATTAAAAAAAGTATTTAAAAATGTAGCCACAAAAAAACCTAAAAAGGCACCAATTACTAAACTTGGAGCAAAAACACCACCATCTCCGCCAGAAGCTAATGTAATTGCGGTTACAACAGGTTTCAATAATAAAATTCCAATGATAGAAAGAAAGAATTTCAAAGAAAAATTGGAGTTGGGATGAGATAAAATTTCCTTAACGCCATGATAACTATCGCCATATAAAATTGGCATTATCAAAATTGCCGAACCAATAAGTAAGGTTCCTATTAAAACTTTATTTTGATTTTTTTCGATTTTAATAAATTGAGATTTGAAAAACAAAACGCATTTAGTTAAGAAAACAGAATTGATTCCGGCTAAAACACCTAAAATTACAAAAAACGGAATCGCATGAATGTACCAAGTACTAATTTTAATGGCAAACAATGTGGGTTCATTCAAAACATAAACTAAAGCTGAAGCTACAAAAACGGCGATGAAATTGGTAAATAGTAAAGTTCTATTTACTTTTCTTGAAATAACTTCAATGGAAAACAATATTCCAGCGATGGGACTACTAAATAAAGCGGTAATTCCAGCGGCAATTCCAGCGCAGATTAATTCGGTTTTATATTCTTGTAGAAAATTAGCTTTTCGTTGAGCAACAGATCCAATGGTAGCAGAAGAAACAACAGTAGAAACTTCAATTCCAGTGGAACCTCCAAAAATCACTGTAAAAAATCCATTGATAAAATGGGATGGGATTTTATAAATCGGTAAGTTCTTATTTAGATTTCCTGTACATTCAAAAATTTCTTTAATGCCTTTGTTTTCTTTATTCTTGAACAGATATTTACGTAAAAAGTAAATAATTGTTAAGCCAACAAGTGGAAATAAAAAGTATAAAAAATTAAATTGAAGTGCTTTTAAGAAAAAAATATCTTCATAATGTTCTGTAATTCTTTTTAAAGAAATAGCTAAAAAAGAAGCTAAAAATCCAATTAAAACAGAAACTAAGGCTAATTTTTGAAACGTTTTAAATGAAGATGTTGTGATAGATAATGACATAAGCTCAATGTTATTTTACAAAAATAGTCAAAATAAGCAGTGAAAAATTTAGTTTTATAAACTTTAAGATTTCTTTATAATTATCCCAACCAACCTTCTCTATCTAAACTTCTATATTGAATGGCTTCGGCGATATGATGTGAGCAAACGTGTTCAGAATTTTCTAAATCGGCAATCGTACGGGAAACTTTTAAAATTCTATCATAAGCACGCGCCGATAAATTCAAACGTTCCATTGCTGTTTTTAATAACTGTAGAGAAGCTTCATCTAAATTACAATATTCCCGAATCAATTTGCTACTCATTTGCGCATTATAATGAATGTGATTGTAGTTTTCAAAACGTTTAGTTTGAAGGTTTCTAGCTGTTGTAACTCTTTTTCTGATTTCTACGCTACTTTCCGCTTTTCGAGTTTCCGATAATTTATCAAATGGAACAGGTGTTACTTCTATATGAATATCAATTCTATCCAAAAGTGGTCCAGAAATTTTACTCAAATACCGTTGCATTTCCATTTGAGAAGCACCGTTAGCATTTTTCGAATCCATAAAAAAACCACTCGGACTTGGGTTCATACTCGCTACTAACATAAATGACGACGGATAAGTAATCGTAAATTTCGCTCGCGCAATTGTAACTTCTCTGTCTTCCAAAGGTTGTCGCATGACTTCTAAAACTTCTCTTTTAAATTCGGGCAATTCATCTAAAAATAAAACGCCATTATGAGCCAAAGAAATTTCTCCAGGTTGCGGATAACTTCCACCACCTACTAAACTTACCGAACTAGCTGTATGATGTGGCGCTCTAAATGGGCGTTGTGTTAGTAAACCTGCGTCTTTAATTCTACCCGTAACCGAATGAATTTTGGTAGTTTCTAATGCTTCATGCATACTCATTGGTGGCAAAATGCTGGGTAAACGTTTGGCTAACATAGTTTTTCCAGCTCCAGGCGGACCAATTAAAATAATATTATGCCCGCCAGAAGCCGCGATTTCCATACATCTTTTAATAGATTCTTGACCTTTAACATCGGCGAAATCAAATTCTGGGAATTCTAAATTTTTAGAAAATTCTTCTTGTGTATCAATTACGGTTGGAATTAAAGTTTCTTTTCCTTCAAAAAAATTTATGACTTGCAACACATTATCCACGCCATAAACGTTAATTCCATCCACGATTGCGGCTTCTTTCACATTCTGAATTGGCAGAATAATTCCAGTAAAACCTTCTTCTTTAGCTTTTATAGCGATGGATAGCGCACCACGAATAGGCTGTAAACCGCCATCTAAAGACATTTCACCCATAATGATATACTTTCCAACTTCCGCAGCATTAATTTGATCTGAAGCGGCTAAAATTCCTATGGCAAGAGTTAAATCGTAAGCCGAACCTTCTTTCCTTAAATCGGCAGGTGCCATATTTATGGTAATTTTTTTACCAGGAAGATTATAATTATTATTTTTGAGTGCGGCAGCAATGCGGTAACTGCTTTCTTTTATGGCGGAATCTGGTAATCCAACTAAATGGTATCCGATTCCTTTATCGATATTTACTTCTACGGTGATTGTAGTGGCGTCCACGCCAAAAACGGCGCTTCCGAAGACTTTTACTAACATGGCTTGTACTTTTAAAATTGGCTTATAAGATTACAAATGTAGAAAAGTTTCTGAAATAAAAAAACCTGTAAGAAATTAATCAAACAGGTTTATCTTTATTAAAATATTAAATTTTTCTTTTTACTTGGCTCTTTTTACTTTTTATTAGCTTCCGCAATTCCGTCTTCTAACCATTTTTTATATTCCTGAATATTAGTTGTATAAGCAATTGGTTTTGAAGCATCTTTACCTTCAGTATTCAATATAACATATAACGGTTGTGAATTACTTTTATATCTCGTAATTTGAAAATCGGTCCATTTATTTCCGATTGTAACCACTTCTTTACCAGTTGTTTTAGAAACATATTGTTGTTCTTTTGGCAATTCAATTTTTCTATCGCAATACAATGAAATTAGTACCACTTTTTCTTTTAATATTGGTAAAATGGTTTTATCAGACCAAACATTATCTTCCATTTTACGACAATTCGCACAGGCATCTCCTGTGAAATCTAATAAAATTGGTTTACCTACTTTTTTCGCGTATGCTAAACCTATTTCATAATCTTCAAAAGCAATAATTCCGTGTGGTCCAGCATGAGCATGTTCTGGTAAATCTGATTTCGATGCACCACCATTTCCAAATCCAGAAGCGCTTTCTGCGTAATTAACTGGTGGTGTTAATCCACTTAATATTTTTAAAGGTGCTCCCCATAATCCTGGGATCATATAGAATGTAAAAGTAGTTACAATAATAGCCATAACTAAACGTCCTACTCCTATTTTATCCGCTTTTTCATAATCGTGTGGTAACATATATTTTCCAAATAAATATAAGGCCCAAGCTGCAAAAACTGCAATCCAAATGGCGATAAATAATTCTCTTTCTAGCCAGTGTTTTTGTAAAACTAAATCGGCATTAGATAAAAATTTGAAAGCAAAAGCCAATTCTAAAAATCCTAAAGAAACTTTCACTGTATTTAACCAACCACCCGATTTTGGCATAGAATTTAACCAACCAGGGAACATCGCAAATAACATAAATGGTAAAGCGATAGCTAATGAAAAACCAAACATTCCAATGATTGGAGCTAAACCACCTTTTGAAGCGGATTCAACTAATAAAGTTCCAACAATTGGACCCGTACAAGAAAAGGAAACTACTGCTAAGGCTAACGCCATAAAAAAGATACCAACAACTCCACCTTTATCTGCTTTTGAGTCGATTTTAGTAGCCCAAGAACTTGGTAAAACAATTTCGAAAGCGCCTAAAAATGATAAAGCAAAAACCACTAATAATACAAAGAAAATTAAATTAAAAGTGACACTAGTTGACAATTCATTTAACGCTTCAGCACCAAAGATTCCAGTAATTAAAGAGCCTAATAATACATAAATAGCAATAATTGCTAAACCATAAACAATAGCATTTCTAATTCCAGCTGCTTTTGTTTTACTCTGTTTTGTAAAAAAGCTTACTGTCATTGGAATCATAGGAAAAATACAAGGCATTAATAGTGCAGCAAATCCACCCAAAAAAGCTAAAAAGAAAATCGTCCATAAACTTTTTTCCTCTTTATCTGCTGGTTTTTCAATAGTAGAAGAACCTTTAAGAGATGCAACAACTTGTTTTGTAGTATCCGTTTCTGATGTAGCAACTGAATCAGTTGGCTTGGAAACTGTATCGGTTACTTCAGTTGTAGCAGTTTCTGTAACTTTTAAAACTGGTAAGGTAAACTTTAAATTGGAAGTGGTTTGTACACATCTTCCATCAATACACGCTTGTCCGTCTGCAAAAACATCAATAGTTTTTAATTTTGGATTTATAATTTTTACGCGTTGTGTAAATTTGGCTATTCCTGAAAAATAATATTCATCAATTTCAAAAATGTCACTGTAGACTTTTTTATATTTTCCTTCTTTAGTTTTACCTACTAATTGATAATTTCCTTTCTGATTTTTGTACGTTAAAACTAGAGGTAAAGCACCACCTTCTGGTGTAAATTGCGAATACAAATGCCAATTGTCTTCAATATTTGCTGTAATAACTAAGTCTAATTCTGTATCAGAAACTTTTACAACACTTGAACTCCATTTTACCGGTTCTACAATTTGTGCTGTCCCTAAAAAGGTAATAAATAAGGCTAATAAACTAACTATTTTCTTCATTATTATAAGTGATTTGTAATATGGTTTGAGTTGTGTTTTCTATTTTAAATCGATCATCGGCTCTATGTCCGATTATCCATACAATTTGATTGTTACTTTCTAAAATCCAAGTCTCTTGTTTTTGAAATATAGTAAATTTTTCATCTTTAAAATATTTACTAACTTTCTTTTTACCTTGCATTCCAGCTGGATAAAAATAATCACCTTCCTTCCACTTTCTTATCGTTAAGGGAAATTGGATTTTATTTTCATCCACAAATATAACGTTCTTCCGTTGATTTGAAATGTCACTTTGGTTACATAACGACAATTTTAACGGAAATTTGGGTTTTTCTGTTATAGAATTGATAATGATTTCATCAAAATCATCCTTTTTTTTTTCAGATAAAATTAAGGCATCTCTGTCTTTAAGTAAGATATGTGTTTCGGAAAAAACTTGTTTACCAGATTGTGCGTCTAACAGATTATAGACATCTTCCCAAGCTGAAAACCCATAATTTTTGAACCAAAAATACAAATAGGGTTTGCAATTTGGTAGTTGTTTTACTTTATTAATATTAAAATATAATCCATCTTCACGTTGTTGTGTAACTTCAGAAAACACATAAAAAGCGCCATCTTCAGCAACTTCTTGAGTTTGTTGCAAAAATTGTAGTGTTTTTTGAAACGACTGTAAAAATTCTGGATTTAAATCTAATAAATTTGGAATTATTGAATGCCTAATTTTGTTTCGTAAATATTTATCAGAAGCATTACTACTATCTTCTCGCCATTGAATAGTATTTTCTTTAGCATATTGTTCTATTTCTTCACGTGAAAAAGGCAATAAAGGTCGTAAAACTTGCTTGTTAGTTTCAGGAATTCCCACTAAACCGTCAATTCCAGTACCACGCGAAAGATTAATAATAAAGGTTTCTAAGCTATCGTTTAAATGATGAGCTGTTAAAACATAAGGCACATTATTTTCTTCCATTTGCTCATAAAACCAGTTATAACGAAGTAATCGGGCAGTTTCCTGAATAGATTTTTTTAGTTCTGAAGCAATTTCAGAAGTTTCAAAGAAGCCAATTTTTAAATTTAAATTATTTTCTTCACAATACGCATGAATAAATTGCATATCGGCTTCGCTTTCTTCGCCACGAAGTTTAAAATTACAATGTAAAATTCCGAATTTATATTTAAAATGCTGAAATAAATGTACCAGAACCATACTATCTATCCCGCCACTAACGGCAATAAAAAATGGATACTTTGCCAATTGTGGAAAATTTGATACGATATGATTTTGAAATTTTTTTAACATAGTCAAATATACTTATTTTACCTGAAGAACCTCAAACATAGCTTTAGCTTTTAGTAAACATTCTTCATATTCCTTTTCAGGAATAGCTTCAGAAGTGATGGCACTTCCCACAGAAAAGCTCAAATAGTTATTTTCAGAATTATATAAAATACTACGAATAACCACATTCAAATCGAAATTTCCATTTGGTGTAAAGTAACCAACGGCACCACTGTATAAACCTCGTTTGGTTTCTTCCAATTCTTCAATAATTTGCATGGCAGAAATTTTTGGAGCGCCTGTCATGCTTCCCATAGGGAAAGTGGTTCTTAATATTTCAATTGGTGAAGTGGTATGTTCCACGTTGGAAACAATGGTTGAAATCATTTGATGCACTTGCTTAAAGGAATAAATTTCGCAAAGTTCTTCCACTTCTACCGAACCTTTTGTAGCGGTATGCGATAAATCATTTCGAACCAAATCGACAATCATGATATTTTCTGAACGTTCTTTTGGATTATTTTGAAGATCAATTTTATTTTGCTCGTCTAAATCTACATCTAAATTACGTTTTGCAGTTCCTTTTATGGGTTGCGAAATTACTTTATCTTCTTCTTTTTTCAAATAACGTTCTGGCGAGGCAGAAAGCAAATAATGATGATTCTTTTTGAAATAAACCGCAAATGGAGATGCTGAAATCTGATTCAATTTCTGATAAATATCTACTGGTTGAATATTAGCCTCTTCCGCATAAAATTCCATGCAAAAATTAGCTTCATAAATGTCACCACGATGAATATGATTTAACATTTTTTCAACTTTTTTAAGATAATTCGCTTTGGAAATTCTTTGTTGAACTTTGACAAGTTGAGTTTGACTGTCTTTGTGAGATGCTTGCCTTTGAATAATTTCTTCAAAATCATATTCCACTTCGTCATCACACATATTTAAATACTCCATTTCAACTGTATTCCCTTTTAGCAAAAAGATTTTCTTAGGTTGAAAAAAGTACAAATCTGGAAACTGTAAACCATCAAAGTTTTGAGATGTTAGATGCTCTACATCATTCTTTAAATCGTAAGACAAATAACCGAAAAGCCAATCGTTTGCCTTAGATTGGTATTGATATAAATCTTCAAAAGCTTTTTCAGAATCGGTTTGAATGGAAGTAAAAGCTTCCACAGCCACAATTAAATCGTATGACTTATAGAGCTGATTTTCATTGCTTTCAATATTACTATCTAAAACAACTACTTCTCTAAACTGTTGGCTCCAATACAAAAGTTGCTCTTTAAAAAGAGCAACATTATTTATATATTTTGAAATATTGGTACGCAAGAATTATTTTTTTTCGCCTAAATAAATTAAATCGTATTCGATAATCATTTCATCGTTTGCAATGTAAATTTGTTTACTAGTTCCTGCATTTTTTGGAGAAACAATCGTAATTACGGTATCGATACCTAAATTATCTACACAGAAATATTTGTTAGAAGTTCCTGTTTCGTTTTCCACTTTATCTTCATATTTTAAGATGCTAAAAAGTTGGATGATTTCTGAATGTACTACAAAACGATGTTTGTTTCTATCTAAATTGATTAATAATTCTGTAGGTTGTGTTTTAGACCATTTTGACCATTGCCCTTTTTCATTTTTTTGAGAAACAGAAAAGTTAACAGTTTTAAATTGATAGGTTTGAGAAAATCCTAATTGTGTACACAAACCAAAAAATAAGATGGCTACTAAATTTTTCATTTTTCTATATTATTAAAATTGAATTTCATTAACACTAACTTTTGCTGAATTGAACTCAGCAATAACATTGCCAATTATGGTTTCAACTGGTAAAATGTCATGAATTAATCCTGCAATTTGTCCAATTTCTAATTCACCTTCCACTAAATCACCTTCAAACATGCCGCGTTTAGCTCTTGCTCGTCCTAATAACGTTTTTAAATCTTCTGTTGAGGCGCAATTTGCGTAAGCTTCTTGCACATCGTTAAAAAATTTATTTTTTATTAAACGAACTGGTGCTAGTTCTTTTAATGTTACTAAAGTTTCACCTTCTTGAGTATCTATAATTGTTTTTTTGAAATCGATGTGCGCACTTGATTCTGTTGAAGCTGCAAAACGGCTTCCCATTTGTACTCCGTCTGCACCTAAAACCATTGCCGCTAACATCCCTTTTCCAGTTGCGATTCCACCAGCAGCGATTAATGGAATAGTTATATTTTCTTTAACCATTGGAATTAGTGTCAAGGTTGTAGTTTCTTCACGACCGTTATGACCGCCTGCTTCAAAACCTTCTGCTACAACAGCATCAACACCAGCTTCTTGAGCTTTTAATGCGAATTTTGAGCTACTGACTACGTGAACAACTGTTATTCCGTTTTCTTTTAAATAAGGGGTCCATGTTTTTGGATTTCCTGCAGAAGTAAAGACAATTTTTACGCCTTCTTCTACGATAATTTTCATAATTTCTTCCACATTTGGGTATAACATAGGAACGTTTACACCAAAAGGTTTTGCGGTTGCTTTTTTACATTTTTGAATGTGTTCTCTTAGTACTTCTGGATACATGGAACCGGCACCAATAAGTCCTAATCCGCCAGCATTACTAACTGCACTTGCTAATTTATACCCACTATTCCAAATCATTCCACCTTGAATAATTGGATATTTGATGCTAAATAATTTTTTTATTCTATTCATTTTATTGTTACTCGAATTTATCAGACTAAACAGATAAACGTCTATTTTATTTAAATATTATTCTTTTTCAAAAAAACTCTTACCTTTTTACTTGGCTCTTTTTACTTTTTACTCTTTACTTGATTCTTTTTACTTGGCTCTTTTTTCTTGATTCTTTTAACTTGGCTCTTTTTTTGCGTTAGGGATTGTAGCGGCATCTTTTTTATTTGTTTCCTTTTTTTGGAAAGGAAACAAATAAAAAAATATAGCGAAAAGCCCGACTCTCGTTGTTAAAAAAAGTATGATTTCAAAACATAAATTACTACAACGAGATAACGCCCAAATTATTTCTTAATAAATTTACCCTTAAATATTTTATCTGATTCAAAATTATAATAATAAACACCGTTTGACAAACTTTGAATGTTGATTGTATTATTATTATCTGAAATTTCTTTTGTTAGTATATTTTGACCTAAAACATCATATAAATAAATAATGCCTTTTTGGTTATTTTCTAATTGAAAAGTAATTTGATTTTCGGCAGGATTTGGATATACTATAAAATTTTTGTTTGATGCGACAGTTTCTAAATTTAATGCATTGTTTAATGCCAATTGGAAATCTGGAATTCCGTATCCTTTTTGATTGGTTGGTGCGCTATAATTATCAGCAGATTGACGTACAAAATCGACAACTTGTTGCGCAGTTAAAGAGGGAACGGCCGACCAAAACGTAGCTACCATTCCAGCCATAACTGGACTTGAAAATGAAGTACCATTAGAAGTATAAATAGTTCCTGTTGTTGAACTTACGGTAGTTCCTGCTCCTTTTGCACAAACATCTGGTTTTACTCTTCCATCAAAAGATGGTCCTATAGAACTAAAACTTGCGTAAACTTCTGTGCTATTTACCGCTCCGATTGTCAATGCACCAATAGCATCAGCT
>JACCEA011277163.1_pt1 | contig 10686 bp, 8 predicted proteins | sample 7449851 | NCBI WGS metagenome assembly JACCEA01 (sample SAMN15323453, study PRJNA562643) | freshwater metagenome | isolation source: river surface water | place: USA:Blue River Watershed | collected 2017-08-18 | reverse complement strand
TCATCACGTTGATCATTAATAGGTTGTGTTTCTTTGCTAGTTCATAATCATTTGCATCATGCGCAGGAGTAATCTTCAGAGCTCCGGTGCCAAACTTCATGTCAACATACTCATCAGCAATAACTAATGTGAAAAACTCAGAATTGTTAAACATCACGAAACTCTATTTTACCTGGAATTCTCCTATGAGCAATTGGCACCAAAACTTCCTTTCCGATATATTTGGCATATCTTGGATCATTAGGATGAACACAAACCGCCGTATCTCCTAAAATAGTCTCCGGCCGCGTTGTGGCAACAGGGATAAAAGTATCCAGATCTTCAGCAAGAACGTACTTGAAGTAAAACAATTTGCCTTTCTCTTCAACATAATCAACCTCGAGATCGCTGACAGCAGTTTGCAAATTTGGAGACCAATTTACCATGTAGTTAGCTTTATATATTAATCCTTGGTCATGCAGCCTCAAGAATGCCTCAGTAACCGCCTCATTCATTGAAGGCTCCAACGTAAATCTCTCCTTCGTCCAATCGGCGCTTGCTCCTAACCTTTTCATTTGCTGAGTAATATATCCACCTTTTTCTTCTTTCCATTTCCATACACAAGATATAAATTCTTCTCTACTTAACGCCATTCGATGCACACCTTCCGCAGCTAGTTTACGTTCTACCAAAAGTTGAGTGGCAATTCCCGCGTGATCACTGTTGTGAAAAACATCAGCATTGTGAAATATAAATGAATGAACGATATGTGCAAACTAACGTTCCGGGAATCCACAATGTTGAGTAACCTTTCATGCGATGGAAACGGACCATTATATCCTGCAATGCAAGAAAAATAGCATGTCCCATATGAAGATATCCAGTAACATTTGGTGGTGGCATTGGAAGGACAAACCTCTTAATTTTAGAATCAAGATTTGATGACTCCAATGGTTTAAAGAAACCTTTTGAATCCCACCAATTGTAAATTTCCTTCTCAATTTGAGGATATTTGAAATATTTTTCGTCCAACTCGTTTTGAAAATCTGGTTTGATGGAGAATGAACGACTCCAACAAAGTTGAGAACATGAAATCTTTTTATTATGATAACTAGTACCAACTTGGGGTATTCTTCCCTTGATTCCCGATTTAAATAAAAGCATCTCGATGGGGAAACAGGAACATTCACTAAAGATTGAAATCACAATTAAAAAAAAGATAGGTGGCAAAACAATCATATAATCAGCATTTCCAACTGTTGTGCATCAAATCATAGATGAAATTTTTTGTTGGATATCCAATATGGGCAACCATAAATTATGGATGGATCACAGAGGTTTCGGGCATAGAGCTACTTAATTAAGGTGGTCCCAACGTGGCACTTATTTCTTCAATATTGGACAATGTTCTCACACTATTAATTAAATTACCACCACCATCATACCATCATAAGATCTTATATACCTACTGTATCTCTATCTGCACTTGTCAAAAGGGTTCACTAATATTACACGCGACGTAAGCAGTACCTCATAGGATGTTTCTTTTTTTTGCATTCTTACTATGACAACAGAGCTTTCTGAACTTGACGCTGATAAGCTTATGCAGCAAAATCAGTATGATAGTGCTGCTTTGCTGTTGGAAAATGTCCTTCAGTTGAGTGGTAACAAATGTGATGATCGGTATGAGGAACTTTTGCAACGAGTTATTCATTGCAACACGATCCGTAACGACAATCTAGCATTGAACAGACAATTTCAACAGTTGCTGTCCTTGCAAAAGATGAAATATGGAAGCGAACATGAGCGAACGATGATGACAAGGAAAGATTTCGGAATATTCCTTGCAAAAGAAGGTAACTATGTCACAGCTCACACCAACTTAAGTGATTTCTGCAATTGGTTTGCATCAAAATATGGTGAGAGCACCTCTGACAACGAAATTCTTGTCATCCCAAGGTATTATTTAGGAAAATGCTATCTAAAGAGTAGATTTTTGTTAGAAGCAAAGGAATGTTTTCAGTTTTGTTACACGAAAAGTAATTACCCTGGGTCTGATATGACAGCTTGTCTTGATTATGGCGCAGAATTGGGAAATATCCTGTCGCTGTTAGAAATGAGTGATAATGCGATACCATTGTTGCTTGAATTATACAGTAGAGCTTTGGCTTGGTCAGGAATAAACTCTACACAAACCGTTCTGATAATGAATTATTTGGCATTGGCTTACATTCGTGATGGTCAGTTAGAGAAGGGGAAAGCAATGTTTCAATCCTGCATAGAACTGAAAAAAGAGATGTTTGGAGAGTTTCATCAAGAGATTTTGTTGATGTATGAACAAATGATTGCGGTGGCTCAAACCGCAAATTACATTGATGAAGCAATGGAAGAATATCTTAGAGTTTATAAACTATTTTTCGAAGGAGTAGGGTCGGATGACTCCAGAACTCGCAAGATTCTGCAGGATATACTTTTATACATGGATAGTTTCTCGACTGACAGGAAATGGAGATATCTTCAAATCCTATTTGAGCTGCAACAGCAAATTTCGGGTTTGCAAACCAAATGTACTCTAGATACTCAGAAAGCTTTGATATTATTATTATTGAAGATGGACCGGACGGAAGAATGTCGCAAACAAATTTTCCAGTCATTACAATCTTGGACAAAAAATGCGATTGCTCTCTGTTATCCTGATACCATCACCAATGTCTCTCCCGATGTTGGGAAGATTGTTTTGGATGTTAGGCTTGTAATAGAGAAAATAGTCCTCGAATTGTTTGATAACGTATGTTTAGATGAATGTGTTGTAATTTTCGAGGACTTTGTTACAATTGTTAAATCAACTGTGCTATCGAATGATGCAGAGGCGATCGAAGCGTTGGAAGAGTGGGCCATCTATATGTATTATCGGTTGTCATTGTTTCCTAAAATAGACAATATATTGCATGAGAGATATCTTAGTGTACAGCAGAAATTTGGGGCTGATAGTTTTCATTGCTGCAAGTCTTTATTGGAGAGGGCACACCATTTACGATATTCTGAAAGGTATGCTAGTGCGATTGAAGGATATATTCAATGTAATTCATTGCATCAACGATGGATTAGTGAAAACAAAAATGTTTCTTCGGAAGATAGTGCATTACAGTTCGAAATTCAGGTTTGTCTGCATATGTGCTACCTTTGTGATATTAACCTAGCTAGAAATGTTGAACAATACAAGAAACTTTATGAATCATGCAGAGCCTCACTTGGGGATCATCATTTGCTGACGCTAATTGCAATGGCCAATTACGCATTCATACATGATGATCTTTCTGTAGCATTTTTTGATTCTCTAAATTATTTGGTTGGTCCCTTTAGAACAGGAAATAACTATTCCAGCAAATTAAGGGATAGACTTCATATTTATGTCATTGTTGCCAGAATACATATCAATCGCAAGGAGCTTGCAGCGGCAATATCTATTTTACAGCCATTGGTTGATGAGTTGCAAACTCTTCTGGGTTATGATTTCTTAACACTCGAAGCGATGAGATGGTTAGGAGAGAGTTATTACAAATTGGGGAAGGGGGACAAAGGAAGCTTTTATGTTCAATTGTGTTTTGAAAAAAGCAAGGTCGTAAGAGGTGATAAGCATCTTGAAACAGTATATTTGCGTCGTCTTTTATGGGAAAGGAAAGTTATTCAGATAATCTCCATAACCCTTGTGATTACATTTATCGTGATATTAGTGACAACGTGTATTGTTAATGTTGTACAACATAAGAGTGGCCATAATGCGGATTTGTAAGTTATGACCATCGCTGGCAAATGTTTGAAAAAAGACCAAAATTGATTATGTTTTAATAAAGCGATACTGCAACCTACTTACAATAAGGTTTCAACCTTTTCACTACATTTGCTCATTCAGGTGAACTTAACTCTCAAACCAGATCGGGTTAACTTTGGAAAGTCATAATTTGAAAAAACTTCTAATCCATGTTGAATATCCTGATTACGCAACCAATCCAACACTAATGCTTGATTATGAAGAGACAAGGATTGAAATTCATCAATAACTTGCTGGAACTTCCAAACGTTAAAAGGTAATGCACTTTTGCAAAAAGAATACGTTCCATCCAAGACTGAAAACTCTATGTCCTCAAGTGAGCGAGGAAGCCCACGATGATCTCCATAAATGGAAAACTTCGGATGGTCTCGTAGCTTAAGAAGTTTGCTTTGAGTTGCACCAATCATGGGGATAAATTCGTTAAAAATGCAACGTACAATTGGTGTTATGGTAGATGGAACGTCTGACCCAGAAGTACGGTTTAAATGCCTAAGAGGGAGTTCGTTAGGTTCTTCAGAGTTGATCCAAGAACTACCAGTCATTCTTGAAGCAAACTTCAGCACATTAGGGTAGTTGGGCATAAGATTCTGCAATGGAAATGGGTCTCGACATAAATGAGCAATGAGTGGCCCAGCCAGTGCGAAGTCACCAAGTGTCGGAGAATCGGTGCCTAGGATGAAATCATACTTGGCGAAGTGATTGTCTAGAATACCAAGAGTTTGATTAGTCCATTTTTCAATTACCTCAATTTGATTCGATCTGACTCCGACTGAAGGTAAATAAGATTTAAGAGTTCTCGCAACTTTCTCGATGACAGCGTTTGTAACAACATTTGGAATGACGTTGGCCATTGCATGACCAATCAATTGACGCTTTGCTTCTGATTTAAAGAACTCAACACTGCTAGGAAAATTCCACCTGTAATGCATTGCAGTTGGAACCCAAAACTCGTCAACCCATGCTGAAATTAGCAATGAGAGGAACCTCTTTTCTGGAGAAGTTTCCGATGAAGGTAGAACAGGATTGCTGGGGAAAATCTTCTCCATGGACATGATAATATCGTGTGTATCTTGAAGGTATCTACCATCGGTAGTCTGAAGCACTGGCATGACACTTGCCCCAACTTTTTTTGGCACGGTGTAATTGAGATCAATAATATTCATCGATTTGAAAACAAAGGGAACATGTTTGTGGCACAAATAGGAATGCAACTTTCCGGTGTACAACGACACTCTCCATCCCTGCAATATCAATGTCATGACAAATACTGAATGTCCAAATTATGCAGTTGCGCAGTTCACAGGACGATGTGGGAATGAAAATTGGACGAACCAATGAAACCCAGAAATCAAATGGAAAAGCTTGCTATTTGGTATTAGTATAATAAAAGCACAGATGATTCCAGATTCAACTTCACATCAGACCTTAATTAAGAGCAAAAAAGAAAATACTTTTTGCTGATTAATGCATTAATTAAGGGCCCTAATAACAACTTGTATTGTATAAATACATCTGGCATCGTTACAAGCTTATATTGTATTGGAATTGTAGTGTACAAATATGCATATTCCTTTCTGCCATGCATCGGGGTTGTTCTTAGTTCTGTTGTAGAATTTCACCATGAGTAAAAGACTGTTGAGAGAGGCGGACGATAGCTTTGAGTACGATGATGCAACCGATCCATGGATAGCAAAGTTCACATTGCTTACATCTCCGACTATTGAGGTTGCACAACGACCCCTGAAAATGTCCAAAAAAATTCAATTTCTTGAAGAGGATGATGAAGACAGCGATCTTGAGAAACAAAAAGAAAATCTTTTGGGTGCTCTACATACTGTTCAAGATGTGGATAGCAAAGACATGATGACAATCCTGCATAAACGCGAGCGACAGACAAGTACTACCGGAGTGGCACCAAAAGCTGCAGTTCAGACGGATATGCAAAACGATGACCGACATAAGTCCATTCAGTTTGATGATGACGGTGAATCTCCACATGGTCGGGCATCGTTTTGCATATCCGATGACTACAGACCAGTATTTCCGGGAGTCGATTTTAAACAACCGGATCGCTCCATTCCTTTCCCTGCCCCCTCTTCATATCCAAATGTAGATTTCTTTCTGAATCATCACATTTCTCGTTATTTAATGGATCATCAGGTAGAAGGTATAGATTGGTTGTGGTCAAAATATCTAAGTCTTGATGGAGCTATATTAGCTGATGATATGGGGATGGGAAAAACAATCCAAATTACTGGGCTATTGAGTATTCTCTTCCAAAAAACAGGTTTGGCACTTAATGACAAAGCGAGGATGAAGCAGCGAAAGCAGCAATCCGTTGCCCTATCATCATCGTCTTGCTCATCATCTCCATCAGCACTCTCCTCTTTCCCGTCATCTTCTTGTACTGTAGATTGTTATTATTTGAAGGTTAAACCATGCCTTATCACATGCCCCAAGTCACTCGTTGACAATTGGTATAAGGAAATTCAACGTTGGGGATACTTTACGGTGGATGTTTTGCATTCCAAATTAAGTTCTGATGATATTGAAATAATTTTTAGTCGCGCAGATCAGTGCCTTTCAGAAATTTTATTGGTATCTTATTCTCAGATTGATCGTTTTTGTCATCGATTAGAAAGTATTAGTTGGAGTATGATTGTTTTTGATGAAGGTCACAAACTGAAGAATACCAACCTTAAATTATATCAGCAAATCCTGAACTTGAAAAAGACATCATTCCGCCTTGTTGCAACGGGAACCCCTATTCAGAATGATTTACGAGAATTATGGGCAATATTGCACTTAGTCGATCAACAAGCATTTTCTAATAGGCAATATTTCATAAAAGAATTTGAGAAGCCCATAAAATTTGGTATTAGAGCAAATGCAGCCGAAGGTGATGTAGATAGTGGAAAGGAAGCGATTCTGGAATTAATGAAAGTTCTCAAGAATTACATGTTAGGACGCAAGAAAAACCTTTTGGAAGGTATATCCCCTAGTTCGAACGCAACAGGTACCGATGCTTTGTTGAAAGGAAAAGAAGAAGTTATTGTGCTTTGCGATTTATCACCTCTTCAACGCGACCTCTACGAATATTGTTTACAGTTGCCAGATTTCGACAACGTGAGATTTCATGCCTTCCCTTGCCCTTGTGGCTCGAAAAAACCCAGAGGGAAATGCTGTCTTCAATTTCGAATCCCGTATAAGCGAAATGCTTCCGGTGAAATTGTGGTACCAACCATGATTGATCCAAGAGCTGCTTTGTGGAGTAATTTCCATCCCAATCATGAACCATGTGGGAGTGAAAAAAGTCAAAGATGTCCATTATGTATCTTGCTGCCCTGCCTGAGTATTTTAAATAAAATTTCATGTCATCCTGCGCTGCTTCAATATGATCCAACTTCTGGAGCAACCGAGAAGCAAGAGAAAATGAAAAAATTTGCTTTGGAAGCTCTGTCACCAGATTTGCTACAGCGGATGGGGGGTTCTCAACGATCAATTCGATTTATGGATATGAAGTCAACAGCGATGAGCGGAAAAATGAAAACTTTGCATGACATGCTGGGTTTCTTTGTAGAGGAGGGTGAAAGAACTCTCATTTTTAGTTTGAGTACACAGGTTTTGGATATGATTGAAGCTATGGTGAAATCTCAAGGATGGTCGTCGTTGAGATTAGATGGACAGACTCAGTCTCATCGCCGTCAGCAAATGGTTGATGAATTCAATGATAGACGAGATATTATGATCTTCCTGATAAGTTCAAGGGCGGGTGGACTAGGATTGAACCTTTGCACGGCGACAAAGGTCATCATTTTTGATGTGGATTGGAATCCTGTAGTAGACATGCAATCCCAGGATAGAGCATACAGGATAGGACAAAAGCAGCAATTGGTTGTTTATCGCTTAGTTTCAAAAGGAACAATTGAAGAGGTAATATACGTTGAGTATTTCTATCTAGTTTTGCTTTAGATCGTACTATTATCAGATGACATACATGCGTCAGCTCTACAAACAACAATTGCAAAATGCGGTACCAATATGGCAGGAAACAACCACTACTAAAGGTTTTAAAAGAGGGAAGTTCGTTGGCGTTGATGGAGAAGCGAACATGAGGGGTGAGCTGTTTGGTATTGAAAATCTCTTGCAGTTCAGTGCCACAAGCATCCTTCAATCACTGAGGGCGAAATACGATCAAAATTCCATTAAAAGAAAAAATAAAGCAGATATCAATTCAATCCCTGGTTTAGATGGGTTAGATAAAGTTGACGTACAAGAAGCCATGGAACAATTGGCAAAGGAAGTTGCGAATTATTCAACAACAGACCGCACAGCACAGCACAACAAACCGTTTTCCGCCGGTATTTCTCTGTTAGAAATCATGGGAATTAATATTAAGGTTATTATATATATCAATTTTTCTAGGCCTTTACTTAGTATTTTGTCAATAATAGAATGCTCATCGATTGGATGAGATGCTTGGTGGCACAGAGGAATGTGCTCTCAACACAACCATTGAGGTCGTCCCTAAGGAGAAAAGAACTAGTGAGAGTGCGACAACGAAAGCTAAATATTCCTCATCCGAACTATTATTTGGCCAAGCACTTTCCAACGAGGAAAGCAAGCTAGATTTACTTGACTTGGACAATCGTGAGCGTCCAATTGTTCGCATGTCGAAGCAATTGCATCAAGAAAATATTATAGATCTTACAGATTCTGATGAGAGGGATGGAAAGGAAATTGTTGTTGGCGACCGCTTTAAGGATGCCGTTGCGCATATTGACTTTGATCACTCCATGAAACCCCGAACAATTGCTGAGATATTTGTTCGCCGTATCATAAGACCGCACACTGATTGCAGAAACGCCCAGTCCAAAAGGTATACCGAAGATGTATCTGGTCCATCAGAGTTAATGACGAAGCAAGTTGTTCCCACCACTATTTTGCATGAAGCCCAAATTAAACAAAGTCGTAAACGGAAGATGCCAAATTTAAAAAATTCATTGCAAAAATCTCGCCCTTCAACTTGTCCCCAATTATACATACCTAAATATTGATTTTGAATTGTGTCATTTATTACAATAATATTATATTTAAAGAGGAAGCAGATATTCCCAATCTACTGTTTCATTAAATCACTCTTATGGACTGAAGTTAATCCAGAATGAATCCCAAAATAAATCTATCATGTTATCATAGCTATATAATATGAGGAATTTTATAAGGTCAAAGGAGCCGTTTTGAATAATTAATAATTAACCTTATAGCCCGATGGGAATAACAGTACAATAGATTGGGAACATATTGCGCATATACTTCCTCTTGTTGATACATTCTACATAGAAGTATTTTGGATTTGCAACTTTTGTATAGGCTGATTTTAGGGTTACTGCCGCTACTGCTGGCTGCTGCTGCGCCTCTGCTGGGATTGCTTGGCGATTGGGATTGAACAACCTATACTAGTAGCAGCAACTGTGCTGCGCCCCTTGTTTTGCTGCTTTACAGAGAGCATGCCTATTTGGTATTGTACCTGACCTCTATAATCGATAATACACGAAATTTAGTTGCGATTGATTACAACGCATTATTTCGTATACCAGATTCAAGTAAGAGATAACTGGCAACTCAACGACAGTTCAAGATGGACCATGAGTATTATGAATTTAGTATGCTTTTTGAAGCTGTTCATAATTTGGCAAACGAGGTAACATCTTGCATTACAGTTGATGTTCATGCATATTACTTCCGTTTCAGGTGATGTATAGCGCGCTGGAATCCAAAAGTTACAACCCTTCAAAAACAACAGAGTGGACAGATTCCATTGCTGGTAAAATACTGGAAAAGCTTCGAGACATGTCACAAAATTTCAAGTATATTGTAAATGTAGGCTTCATTCAAAAAGTCGGAGCTGGAATGCACTTTGAAACATTGGCACACTGGGATATGAAAACAGATGGAGTGGTGCAAGTAAAATATGAAAATGAATCACTGATTTGTGTCTGTACGATTATTGGTGTAGGGTTATAGTAGATTATCGAATTCATACAAAATATTGTATTACTGCAATCAATCAAATTTTCAATCCCCCATACATCAAACTGATAATTATTCAAGCGCTTTGATGGGTTATTATTATGATACATTAAATAATTGACGCTATGCTTTTATTTATCAGAAACCTTTACCTCTTGCAACTTTTCAAAGTTCTCAATGGATTTGAAAAGCTCCGAGAAATTACCCTTCATAGTAGAAGTAGGTTAGAATGCACTTTCAATATAGTCATTTGAACAAAACCATACCTTTCCGAAACCACCACACCCAGCAGCTTGCTCTTGCTTCTGACCATGCTCATCAATGTCACATCCAACACGCTGGATTATTTCCAAGAAGATGGTTGGTCTGTCACCAATTGGCTGTGTAAATACTTGTAGCAAGACTCCTTGGTCGTCTTTATCCGCCAAAAGACCAAGTTCCTCCAATTCCTTTAACTGATCCGCAGTTAAAGTATTTTGACCTATTCTTTCGGGTATTCTTCTATAGTAATCTGGGCCTGGGGCTGGCATGAAGTCAAAACCACCCAACTCACTTCTTTTACGCATTTCCCTCATAGTGTGGAAGATATCATCGGTCTTAACGGCAATATGCTGGGTACCTGCACCGCCATTATGTTCCAAAAAGTTTTGAATTTGTGACTTGCGAGGTGTCCCAAAAGTTGGTTCATTGACAGGTAACAACACATACTCACTGTTGTTCGCCAAAACCATTGAATTTAATCCACTATCAACTGTTCCAACGTCGTCTGCGGTAAATTCAGAAAATTCGTGGAAACCTGTGGCATTCATAATGTAATCGACTGCCTCGAACAGTTTCGGAAC
>JACCEA011387049.1_pt1 | contig 10688 bp, 9 predicted proteins | sample 7449851 | NCBI WGS metagenome assembly JACCEA01 (sample SAMN15323453, study PRJNA562643) | freshwater metagenome | isolation source: river surface water | place: USA:Blue River Watershed | collected 2017-08-18 | reverse complement strand
TTCGGCGACCCACAAGTCGTTGCGCATTTTTCCCCCAATTGTTTTGTGTAACCCCGCTGGAATTTCTATCTTCTCTTTTTTTTCCATTTTTTTCCATTTTTGACGAGGTCGCACGTTGAACAGAACTTTTTTTCTAATCCCCCGACGAAACCCCCCCACGTTTGCTCCAGCTTCACCATGGAAACGGTTACCGCCACGACCCCGATGAGGCGCTCGTTCAAGATCACCGACAATGTCCATTTTCGCCAGTTGCTGAACTTGTACGTTGACAGCCGCGAGATGTACAACTTGCTGTACAACGCCCGTTTACGAATCAACGACTGGGACACGAGTAATGTCACGGACATGTCCAATGCGTTCGAAAACAAATACGAGTTCAACGAGCCATTGGACCGGTGGAACATGAGCAACGTGGTCAATGTGAACAGCATGTTTCGAGGCGCCAGGTCCTTCAACCAACCGCTCAACGGATGGAATATGAGCAACGTGGTCGACGCCGCCTTCATGTTTTGCGACGCTCCCGCGTTCAACCAGCCGATCAACGACTGGGACGTGAGTAATGTGACCACTATGGAAAACTTGCTCACGGGCGCGGTTCAGTTCAACCAACCGCTCGACAAGTGGAATACTGGCAAGGTCGTGGATATGTCCGAATTGTTCGCCATGGCACGTGAGTTCAACCATCCTCTAACTACCTGGAACACGAGCAATGTGACGACCATGTTCGGGATGTTTCAATTCGCCGTGAAGTTCAACCAACCCTTGAACGGGTGGGACGTCGGTCGCGTGGAAGATATGTCTCGAATGTTCCACAACGCGGATGTGTTCGACCAACCGCTCCATTCATGGAATGTTGGCCAAGTACAGAACATGGACGGTATGTTCAAAGCAACCTCGGAGTTCAACCAACCCTTGAACATGTGGGACGTGAGTCGGGTGATACGCATGGATAGCATGTTCTCGAACACCCACAACTTCGACCAACCGATCGACCAATGGGACGTGAGCCAAGTAACGAGCACCTTCCAAATGTTCAATCAAGCAGTCAAATTCAACCAACCTTTGAACTCGTGGAATGTGGGCCAAGTGATGCATATGAACCACATGTTCGCCGGCACTCAAGCTTTCAACCAACCCCTCGACGCGTGGGACACCAGTGACGTATTGGATATGACTGGGATGTTCGAAGAAACGCCATTGTTCAACCAACCTTTGAACTCGTGGAATGTGGGCCAAGTGATACATATGAACCGCATGTTCGCCGGCGCCCAGGCTTTCAACCAACCCCTCGACGCATGGGACACGCGTCGAGCATGGGATATGACCGAGATGTTCAAAGACACGCCATTGTTCAACCAACCTTTGAACTCGTGGAATGTGAGCCACGTGATGCGTATGAACCACATGTTCGCCGGCACCCAGGCTTTCAACCAACCCCTCGACGCGTGGAACGTGATCAATGTCACGGATATGCGCGAAATGTTCGCCGGCGCCCAGGCTTTCAATCAACCACTCAACCCATGGAATGTGGGTCGCGCACAGGACATGCGAGCGATGTTCAGAGACGCCGTCTCGTTTAACCAACCTCTGGATGCGTGGAACGTGCAACCCTGGACGCGCGCAGAAGGCATGTTCGACGGCGCAACGGCCTTTTCTTTTGCACCCCCAACCCCCGCACCCACCCAACCAACCGTCCTGTCGCCGCACGAAATGTACATGGAAGAGATGCGTCGACGCGATCCCAACATGTACAACTACCTCATGACGCAAGAACTGTACAACACGACGCAGATGCAAGCTCCTCTGTACACGAAGACCGGCGAACGCGACGTTGCCGCGGTGCAAGCGCGTACGGACCGCGCCCAAGCGATCCAAGCGTCGTTGGCCCGACACACCCAGGCCTTGGAGAACGTCCCCCCTACTTCGGTGACGACAGCCGCATGTCCCGTGTGCCGAGAAGCGTTGGACGGACTCGACGGTCCGGGAGAAGGACGAGGCGACAGCGCCAACGACGTCGTGCGCATCTGTGCCAACCACCACCGCATGCACCGCGGCTGCATCTTGCCGTCGTGCGAACACAACCCTGTCTGTCCGGAATGCCGCGGCCCGTTGACCCTCGCGTCCGGACAAGTCGTTGACGGCCGGCGCGTTTTCTGCTCTGCCTTCGACTCGGAACCCGCCATTCCGGTCGCCGACCTGTCAATCGCTACCGACGAAGAACCTGCGGCCGACGCCGACGCCGACGCCGACACCAACGACACCGTCGACGAAGGCGACGGCGAACCCGCGGCCAAACGCGCGCGCAGTTCGGGGGGCACGCGTACCCGAACGTGCGCAACCGCAAAGCGTCGAACGTGCGCAACAGCAAAGCGTCGAACGTGCGCAAAAGTGAAACGTCGGACTCGTGCAAAAGCAACACGTCGAACGCGAGCAAAACGCCGAGACGAGCGTCGAAGTCGGACACGCGCCAACGTTTCACGTCGCTAAGCCTAAGTGCGTCGACCTCGCAAAACAATTTTTTTTTCTAACCCGGGAACGGAAACGAACGCTTTATCCAATGGCGCCGTTGCCAATCCGCGACAACGACGCGTTTCGCGCGTTGCTGACCTTGTATTTTAGAAACCGCGCGGCCTACAATGCGCAGTACCCGGGCGTCGCAATCAACGACTGGGACACCCGCAACGTCACGGACATGTCCCGGGCGTTTATGAATCAAACCGGTTTCAACGAGCCGCTGGACCGGTGGAACACGAGCAACGTGGTTTCCATGGAAAAAATGTTCGACTATGCCCGGGACTTCAACCAGCCACTCAACGCGTGGAACGTGAGCAAAGTGACGACCATGTTTTACGTGTTCAACGACGCCCACGCGTTCAACCAGCCACTCGATCGGTGGGACGTGAGCAACGTGGAAAACATGCGTTACGCGTTCTCGGGCGCTCGAACATTCAACCAGCCACTCAACTCGTGGAACGTGAGCAACGTGACCGCCATGGGCGGCATGTTCAACCAGGCGGCGAGCTTCAACCAACCGCTGAACAACTGGGACGTGGGGCGAGTGACAACCGCCAACGACATGTTCAGACGCACCCCGGTGTTCAACCAACCGCTGAACGACTGGAACGTGGGCCAGATGATGCAACTGGCGAGCATGTTCGAAGAGGCCCGGTCCTTCAACCAACCGCTCGACCGGTGGGATATGCGCAACGCGAGGTTTATGGACAGCATGTTCAAAAACGCCACCGCGTTCAACCAACCGCTCGACGCGTGGACGTTTCGCCTTCGCCCGACGGTATACGCAGCGAACATGTTCCTGGGGGCGACGGCGTTCCACCAGGACTTGTCCGCGTGGACCCGGTTCGGAATCAATCTTCGAACGTTGAAGATTGGGCGAGTGGAGGAGGATGAGCAGGAGGAGGACTCCAACTCGGATTCAACCCTGGACACCGAAGAGACCTCCTTCTCGGCCACCTTGCCCCCCTTTTTAACCACGCAACCGACCCGGTTCTTTGCCACGCAACCGAACCCGTCTTTTCCAACCCCGTCCTTTGCCACGCAACCGACCCGGTCCTTTGCCACGCAACCGACCCCGTCCTTTGCCACGCAACCGACCCCGTCCTTTTCAACCCCGTCCTTTGCCACGCAACCAACCCCGTCCTTTCCAACCCCGCAACCGACCCCGTCCTTTGCCACGCAACCGCCCCCGTCCTTTCCAACCCCGCTTAGGCCGCTCTCTCCGATCGTGCAATTGCCGCACGTGGAGCGCATGGAAGAATTGCGCCGACGCGATCCGAACATGCACGCGTTCCTCATGATGCACCAAGAACCCATGGACGACCCGTTGTACACGAGCACGGGGGCACGCAACGCTGCCGCGGTGCAAGCGCGTACGGACCGCGCCCAAGCGATCCAAGCGTCGTTGGCTCGACACAACCAGGCCTTGAAGAACGTTCCCCCTACTTCGGCGGCGACAGCCGTGTGTCCCGCGTGTCGTGTCGCCTTGGACGGACTCGACGGTCCGGGGGAAGGACGAGGCGACCGCGCCAACGACGTCGTGCGCGTCTGTGCCAACCACCACCGCATGCACCGCGGCTGCATCTTGCCGTCGTGCGAACACAACCCTGTCTGTCCGGAATGCCGCGGCCCGTTGACCCTCGCGTCCGGGCAAGTCGTTGACGGCCGGCGCGTTTCCTGCTCCGCCTTCGACTCGGAACCGGCGATCAGCGTGTCCACGACGGGCGGCAAACAACCGAGAACCGCGCGACAAGGCACGAGCCAAGGCCTGTGCCGTGGCAAAAGAATCCAAACCAAAAGAAGCCGAGGCAAAATCCGAGGAAAACCGAGTCGAGGCCGGAGCCGAAGGCGAGGTCTAAACCGTTGGAACCAAAGCCATCGTCGGAGTCGAAAGCGAGGGTTGAGATCACGATAGTACCATGTACTTCTGGCTGCTGTGTCAAATGTCCCGTTTCCAGTAAGAACTTCCCAGTCCGTAAGTTAGGAAGTTTACAAAGTCGAATGGCTACATTCCCCCCCCCTTACATCGGCGTGATTTTTTTTCACTCACCAACACACTTTTTTTATGGGTTGTTTGCTCCAAGAACGAACATGGACGGCAATCAAGCAAAATCTCTGAGTGAAGCAAATGCTATACTCAAACGAATCGTGCTAAATATTGTATTGTTGTTCAAATTGAGGTCCATTACCTTTCTTTCCGACAAGTTTCTCAAAAAGTACAAATTCAGTGTAGGAAGACAGCCTACGTTATTGGCAGTAGATGAAATACCATTGAGTGAATACGTGAAAGATATTAAAGGGGCTGACGTAAACAAGTTCTTAGATTATCTCAATCAATTCAATCTAACAGCAGAGGAAGAATTTCGGGATTTAGTTACAGCGTTGATCGACACGGATGAAGATATTTGGGACTTGACTGAGTATAAGTGGGTCAATTACGAAACGGCATTAAATGCATTTGATCATTGTGCTTCACGTTTTGACGACGACAATAAGACCAGAATAAGAGCGTTGATCGAAGAACTCGTATTATTCAACAACGACAATCACGAGCCTCCCAGTTCAACAAAAAAAGATTGCAATATATTCATTGTATAGAACACGTTTGGCGTTATAAATTACCGTAAATATACCCCGTCAAATATATAAACAACTAAGTTTGGAATGATATAACACTCTGCTGCATTACATTCTACGTCATAAATGAAGGGATGCTCACTTTTCTCCGCATTTTTGGATCAAAGCCAGCCCCCCACACTTGAAGTCGGTTTGCAGTTCTTAGGCAACATTTCTCCGAAATCCTCTTCAAACCAATGGGTTCGTCAATCCAACCTAAGTGAAGATGTACTCCATTTTTCCCTGCAATCCACCGAGAGATTGGCGACAATCGCAACCGTATTGATCAAATTGGAGCACAGTCGGGCAAGAACTATCATCACCCCTTTTCTTCGGAAAACTGTGTTCGAACCGGCCATGGCACAGATTCGAGTTCAAGGTGAGGTATTCTTCCTTTTTTGTGAAGTCAGTGACGATCACGTATGCTCCATTTTCTTGCTCGAGGAGGATGTAAAATCACTTGCGATAAAACGAAATAGCTTGACTCAATTGGTGACATTTCCAATCGAACTCGATGAACGGGAAATAGCATATTTGGAAGCAACGCCATGCACATGCACGCTACACGAACCCAACTGGTATTAGGGTTGTCATTGTTCCATACTGTAATCTCTAAGTTGATGCTTAATGTTTACACTACGAGTTTAATAAGTTATTAGATCCAGTGGACTCGTTACAAGCGATGACAGGGGTTGGTCGTCGACGTACATGCCAATGAGCAAGGTGCGCATGCGACGCTTCCCGTTGGCGACCGTCCAGTGCACGCCAAGGTACCAGGCAAAGCGGATTCGTCTGTCGCTGGTCCACGCGTCGAACGTGTCCAACAACCGGTCGGCGAGAAAATTGTTTTGCCGGATCAAGTGTCGCAACATCGTCGCCACATACGTTTCCTCGCCACACTTGGGCGGAGCAATGTCGAGGAACTTTTCCCAGTTCATCAACCGGTAGTCCCACCACACCCCTTTCGACAACGGCGCGCCCGTTGTATCGATCGTCCTGCACAGGCCGCGCAACAAGTAGTCGAACATGTCCGTGTGGATGGCGCGCAGGTGTGTGCGCAAACACGCCCGGACGTGGTGCAGGAACAACAATACGTCCCAATGATAGTGCCGATGCTCGGGGGCGTCGCGACCCGGCAGGTGTTGCATTTCCAGCCACCACACGTCGTCCAGCTCGATCGCCAGCTGCACCATGCCGTCGAACGACGTCTCGCACAGTTCGTGCATCTTCGCGTACAATTTCGGAGGGTCGTGTATCCGTTCGTTGACCATTTTCTTGTACGTGTAGACGACGTTGTACTCGAACGAGTCGAAATCGAACCGGTTTGCCCACGCATAGTCTGGAGACGCCCACGTCGGAACAATGTACGCTATCACGTGTCGAACCAATTCCAAGGGGATGTGGCGCAAATGGTGCAGCGCGCACTTGGCGTCGTGGATCGCCCGGAGCACGTCGTCGATCTCCATCTCCACGGGGTTGTTTTGTTTTGTTTTGTTTTGTTTTGTTTCAACGAAATGTGTCGCGCTGGGAAAAAAACACGCGCCAAACAGACAATCTGCGCTTCGCGCGTCGACAAGATCGCAAATGTCCGGGGGTGTTGATCACAAATCAATGGTCGCATCGATCATGGACGCCTTGTGGAACGAGTTGGGGCCGGTCAAAGCCCGGTTTGGGGAAAGTGCGCACGCGACCTTGCCGTGCTATGGCGTCGCCAAGTACGTGGCGCGCCGCATAGTGACCTCGAAACGATGCCTCGCCGAACTCGCAGAATCCGAACACGTGCGGTTCACACGCGCCCGCCGGTCGATGGTGGCCGCGATGGACGCAGCTCGTTCGCACGATGCGGTTTGCGCCGCCTATGAAACGTTCAACCGACGATTCCGGGAACGCGAGGCGCGCATTCGGTACTTGCAACACGCCGTCGACTGGTTTGGTGCGACCGTCGACGACGAAGAATGCGAGGAAGAAGAAGAAGAGGAAGAGGAAGAAGAAGAAGAAGAGGAAGAAGAAGAGGAAGAAGAGGAAGAAGAGGACGAGGTGGATTACGAGGGGTTTGGGGGCAAATACGAGAAAGAAGAAGACTGGGTCGAAACCGAGGAACCGACAGTGTGCCCCCGGTTGCCGTTGCGGCGGTTGCGGTCGATGTACCCGCGAAATGTGCACGATTCGATGTGCTGGGAGATGCGCGGCGTGTGGACCGACCGGCTGAACGCGTGCACGTTTGCGCGCCGCGCCCAGAACGCGCAAGGCGCGCAACTCGACCGGTTTTTGAGCAAGTACTGGACAAAACCGAGCTGCGTTTCGGATCCATTGCCCGTGACGCACCGCGACTCGTACAACCACGACCGTCCCGCCAACGCCAGCGACAAAGACGCCATCAACCGCGCGTTGGCGCAGTGGCTTCGACAACTAGACGCACGCGATCGGTTGGCCCTCGTGTTGGACGACGTGGACTTGCGCACCTCGCAGGCATTGCACGACGTCGGCGCCAGGGTGGTCGTGCCCCATTTCACCAAGCACATCGTGCGCGCCATGCGAGACCTCGCCGGCGAGCGAGACATACACCCTCGCATATCCACGCTCGAACAAATGTTGGCCTCGTCCGGTCGCCGCTTTTTGTTGGTGTACGCGGATTTTTGCGGAGGGTTGATGAACTACCTGCGCTTGGTCCACCGGTTGAAACGCTCGCGCTTCAACACTCGCCGAGGATGTTTGGCGGTGACGGTGTGTAGTCGGGGCGTCCCCAGGCAAGCGTTTTTGAAAGATTTTTTCTCGTTTCCTGCGCCGTTCCCCAACGCCGTGCTCGTGGACGGGTGTTGCTACGGCCGCAGCCACCAAATGTTCACCTTCGTGTTCGTCGGACGCATGGCCGTTGCCGAGTGGGACGGACAGTTGTGGAAGCGCATGAATGTGAAATAAAACATTAAAAACAATGAAAACAATGAAAAACAATGAAAACAATGAAAAACAATGAAAACAATGAAAAAAAACAAAACAGATGAGTGCGAGAAAAGAGAACGTCGTGGGGGGGTTTTTTTCAACGAGTATTTAGGGTATTACGAATGTTACAACGCCACGTGGACACGTTCGGCGAATATGAGGGGGTAAAAAATGGATGCGCGCTTTTTTTTTAACGTGTACGACGACCGAGATCCGAGATCGTACGGCATTGACAACGATGCTGGGGTAGGTTTGTTGAAAACCAGCAGAGCAGCGCAGGGTAGAACTTTTGTTTCGTGTAAACATACAAATACGTCGAGCCACAACCCACCCACACAATCACTTTTTTTTTGTTATCCGCCCACGTTCAAGGGAGTCTGCCAAAAGAGTGGTCCTTCTCGTTCGCTGTGACCGGCGACCACGACGACGACCAATTCGACACCGTCCAGGTCCCGTACCCAGACCAGTTCGTTTTCTTCGGACAGCTGAAAATCGTTCATGCGAGGCAGCCACGTCGGCAACGCTTTCCTCACGATGTTGCGGATGTTCAGCACCAAACGGTGTTCTACGAGGTTGTCTCGGTAGCGCAAGTATTGCCACAACAACCGCCGGGCAGGATCGCGCCAACTCGCGTCGTTGGCTGCCTGGTCCGTGGCCAAGCACGACAGGCAGGTGCACACACTTTCGACGATCCGGAGGAGGTCGCGGTAACGAGACAACGTCTGGAACAGCACGACGTGGGCATTCAATGGACGCAACTGTTCCGCTACGCCGTGACGGTGGATGATACACGCCATGGCTGAGCACAAAGCCCCGACGAGTGTAGTGTCCGACTGTTGCGCAGACAAGACGGCGGCCCATTTGCGGAGCAAACCTTCGGTGGGCACCTCGGCCATGGTCAACAGGACAATCAACGTGGTTTCGGACCGGAACGGTGGTTGGGGGTGGAATTGGGTTGGGGTTGGCGACCAAATCCCATGTCTGGTTTCGCGGGCAATACACGAACCCATGGAACTCAAATGGAATGGAATGTGTTTTATACAATACAAACGGGGGGGGTGAAGGTTCGGAAAACAAACCGTGCAAAAAAACAGAGATGAACTGCCGATATCGAACCGACGAAAACGGACGCTCGACGTGCGTCGACTGTATGATCGTGTGCATACGACTCGACGCCGACGTGACCTTGGAACGGTTTCACGAATGGCTGGAACGAGAAGAGCAGTTTGACGTTCGCGTGGAAGAGTGGTACTATCCCCTTTTGCGCACGTTCGTCGTGAAAGTGCAAACGCCGTCTCGCGATCGGTCGTGGACGACGACCGGCGACGCGCTTATCGCCGTGTTGCGGCGCAAGACCGAGTGGGTAGTAAACGCGGAATTCGACACTACGCTAGATTTATACAGCTGTTGCGGCGGCGACGGCGATTATTAGGAAGTTTTTTCGTGTACTGTAATAGTAAAAAAACCGTTGGGGTTGTGTTTCGAGTTTGTTTTTTTTTAAATTAGTGCGCGTCTCGCGTCCAACAACTCTGGCATTTGTTTTTTTTTCGTTCGCAGTGTATATTTTTTTCGTTCGTAGGACCAACGACCATGGGCGCGGCGTGTTGTCGGTGTGGATAGTCGTGGTGCCGGGGGTTTTGGCGCGCGTGCAGGGATGCCCGCGACGCATCTATAGAGCAGCAACCCCAACGACCTTTCCGTTCGTCGAATTTCCCTCCTCCTCCTTCTCCTTCTCCTCCTCTTCCGTTTCCTTTTCCTTCTCCTCCTTTCTCGGACCATAAGCCTCCAGGTGATGGCGGAGGTCTATCTCGATGATCGCCCCGTACAGTTCGTATTGGGTCATCGCGTCCATCGCCATGGCCGTGCAAATCTCGGAGTACGCGGACTCTGGCATGAATCGTTTGAACCAAGTGTTGTCGTGGCCCACGAGTTTGGTCAACGTCCACGCCCACAAATTGAGGTTTACGTACGAACCACATTGTGGCGGCGACCACGACCCGGCGCCGACGGTGAGTCCTTCCACTACGAGCGAAGAAAACAACGGGAGGTGGTGGTGTACACGGGCTGCTTCCGCCAACACTTCGCGGACGCTCTCGGCAAACTGTTTTCCGCGCGACTGTGCGCACACGACGGTGCACGACGCGGGTCGGTACAAGTCGACGAACGCCATCAGGTGTTTAGCGAATGTGCAAGGGTCGAGCACCTTCGTCGCATTGGGGGGGTGGGGCACATCGTTCAAGACGATCAGACACGGTTCGTGTGGAACAACGTCCCTGAAAAACCGAAACGGGTTGTCGTTGAGCGAATATACGTTTTGCCAACGAAACAAGCGCATCAAAGGATAGTTATACGAACCCATCGTCGCCGCGTTGATCGCGTAAGCGCGCATGTTGACGAAGATCGACATTTTTTTCGTTTGATGGCCACGTATGTGAAATGGACATTTAAGTGTAAAACTACCAATCGTAACGGTAATATGGAACGTCGATCGCGACCTTGGCCACGCCCATTTGGTACTGGCGGATCGCGTCCAACGCCATGGGAAGGGCAACTTGCGAATACGCGGACTGCGCATACATATCTTTGTACCGTTGGTGCCACGTATTGTCTTGGCCGAC
>JACCEA010095359.1_pt1 | contig 10690 bp, 10 predicted proteins | sample 7449851 | NCBI WGS metagenome assembly JACCEA01 (sample SAMN15323453, study PRJNA562643) | freshwater metagenome | isolation source: river surface water | place: USA:Blue River Watershed | collected 2017-08-18 | reverse complement strand
TCGGCGAACACTTCAGCCTTGCCAGCCGTGCCGTCCGCGTTCACCGGGACGTAGTTGATCAGGTAGCCGCTCGGCACCGTGCGGTTCCACGAACCGTGCGATGCGATGAACATGCCGCCCTGGTACTTCTTCGGGAAGGCCTTGCCGGTGTAGAACGACATGCCCAGCTGAGCCTGGTGTGCCGGGAATTCGACTTGCGGGAAGACCGCGCCAGCCGGCTCTTTCATGTCTTTCAGTTCCGGAGCTGCGCCCGAACCTGCGACCTTGAACTTGCCATTCCAGTACGGGAAGCCGAAGTGCTGGCCTGCCTTGGTGATGCGGTTCAGTTCGCCCGGCGGGACGTCGTCGCCCAGACCGTCAACCTGGTTGTCGGTGGTCCAGATCGTCTTGTCCTTCGGGTTGATGTCCATGCCTGCCGGGTTACGCATACCCATGGCAACCACTTCCTTGCCCGAGCCGTCGAACGGGTTCAGGCGGATCACGCCACCGATGCCGGTCTTGTTGTACAGGTCGATCTTGTCCTTCGGCTGCACGTTGTACGGCTGGCCCAGGGTGACGTACAGCTTGCCGTCGTCGGCGACCTTGCAGGTACGGCCGGTGTGGTTGAACGACTCTTCGTCAGCCGGGATCAGGCCGCCTTGTTGAACGGCGGTGATGACGGCGACGTCCGGGCCTTCATAGAAGTACTCGGCAGCCGGGAAGTTCAGCACGCGGTTCGACTCGACGACGATCAGGAAGCCGTCCTTGGTCCAGCAGACGCCGTTCGGGTTCTTGAATTTGATCGACGGAGCGAAAGGCTTGACTTCGTCAGCGACCATGTCGCCGTTACGGTCGGTGACAGCCCAGACGGTGGTCTTGCGGGTGCCAACGAACAGCATGTTGGTCGACGGAGCGACTGCCATGTAGCGCGCGTCCGGAACCACTGCGTACAGTTCGATCTTGAAGCCTTCCGGCAGCTTGATCTTCTTCAGGTTTTCCTTCAGCTTGTCGACGTTCTTGCCGGTCTGTGCGACCGTCGGAATGTCGATTGCCGTGTTCGTGGTCTTCATTGCCGAGATCTTTTCCAGATTCTCGTCGGCTGCGAAGCTGGGTGCAGCGAAAGCTGCCAGCATTGCGGAAGCCAGAACGCTCTTCACAAAAACGTTGGATTTGGCCAATTTAATCTCCGATTGGTTTTTATGGAAAAACAGTGCCGAAGCACCGGTACCCAAGCAGCCTCTCATTAATATTTTTGAAACTTGGATAACGAAAGAAATGCCGCTTTGCAAGTGGGGCTCTGGACTATAGGTTGCCGCCTTAAACAGCTACAAGTGAAAATTTTTCAAGTGTCTGTGGCGCGTCGGATGAATCGCGGCAGCCCGAAAAAAACGGCTGCAGTAGTCAGCTGCAGCCGCTGGGATTGAAGCGCGGCGGGATTATTTGATGACGACGCCCCACGGCAATTCGCCGACGCTCACTTCAGTAATGGGTTTCAGTTCGACCGCATCGATTACTGAAATCGAGTTGGAGCGGCCGTTGGCCACATACAGCTTCTTGCCGTCCGGCGTAATGGCCATGTTCCACGGACGCTTGCCCACCGGGATGGTGGCCAGCACTTCATTGGACTCCGTATCGACGGCGGACACCGTCGCGTCCTTGCCGTTGGAAATGAATACGCGCTTGCCGTTCGGAGCCATCGTGACGCCATTCGAGAAAATGCCGGTGCTCATTTTCTTGATGACCGACCGCTTCGCGACGTCGATCGCATATACGGCATTGGCGATCTCGCAGGCGACGTAGGCGACCTTGCCGTCCGGGCGGAACGCAATGCCGCGCGGACGATCCCCCACCTTGATCGAGGCAACCTGCTTGCGGCGCACCACATCGATCACGTCCACGCTGTCGGCTTCCTCGGCTGACACGAACATCAGTTTGCTGTCCGGGCTGAACACCGCGTGTTCCGGGTTCTTGCCTTTCGTCTTCACGGCGAAAGCCTTCTTGCCGGTGGCGACATCAATGAAATTGACGGAGTTGCTGATCTCGGAAGCCGCCGCGATCCATTTGCCATCCGGGGAGGCCGACACGCCTTCGGGCGATTCGCCGAGCTCGATCGTGCCGACGGCCTTGCGCTCGGCGGTGTCGATCATTACCAGCGCGTTGTGCGGCTGGTCGCTGACATAGATCATTTTGCCGTCAGGCGAAGCGGCCAGTCCGCGCGGCTTGTCGCCGGCCTTGATCTCTGCGACGACCTGGTCGGTCTCGGTATCGATCACCGACAGCGTGCCGGATTTCTCGTTCGGGACATACGCAAAGGGCGCAGCCAGCGCGGCCAGGGGAAGCGCGCCGACGGCGAGAGTGGCAATCAGTGATTTCAAGCGCATGGTAATGCTCCGGGTCTCCAGTATTGATTTAATCGCCATGATGTTTGCATGGCTTGTATTGCTGCAGATGCAGGCCGCAAAGCATAACCGAAGACTTGCAAGGCCGGCGCGAATGTCACCCTTCGAAACGAATTTCGAAATTCGGGTACGATGATGAACGTATTGAATGCAGGCACGGATCCGGGTTTCCCCGGCCCGGAGCGTCTCCGATGCCTAGCAACTCTGATCCCCCTATCCCATTAAGACAGATAGAAAGAATTCCATGTCCGAAGAATTCACCGAACAAGACTGGCGCCGCTTCCTGAGCAGCGTCGGCGAGGATCCGGACCGTCCGGGACTGGTCGAGACGCCCGCGCGCGTCGTGAAAGCCTGGAAGCACTGGACCTCGGGCTACCAGCAGGATCCGGCGTCCGTGATGAAGGCCTTCGAGGACGGCGCTGAGGATTACAACGAACTGATCGTCGTGCGCAACATTCCCGTCTACAGCCATTGCGAGCACCATCTCGCGCCCTTCTTCGGCAAGGCGACGGTGGGCTATCTGCCCAACGGGAAGATTGTCGGCCTGTCCAAACTGACGCGTCTGGTCGAATGCTTCACCAAGCGGCTGCAAGTACAGGAGCGTCTGACGATGCAAGTGGCGAATGCGCTGATGGAAATCCTCGAGCCGCGCGCCGCCGGCGTCGTGATCCGTTGCCGCCACCTGTGCATGGAGAGCCGCGGCATCCGCACCACCGGCGAAGAGACGGTGACGTCAGCAATGCTGGGCGAACTGCAATCCAATCTCGGCATGCGCACCGAGTTCCTGGATCTGGCACGCGAGGACCTGGGGCGCTGAAATCTGCGTAACAGGAAAAAAACAGGGCGCCGCGGCGCCCTGTTTGTCATTTGGCTGCCTGCTTCCCGGCAGCTTTTTTCGGCGATGCCGCCTTTTTCGCGGCCGGCTTCTTCTTCAGCGCAAGCATCGTGCCGCGACAATCGGCGCTGCCACAGCGGCATGCATAGGCTTTCTTCAGTGCCTTGCTCATCCTCTCGTCGATCACGAGGCCGTAGTCGTAGCTCAGTTCTTCGCCGCGTGCGATGTCGCGCATCGCGTGGATGAACACGTGCCCTTTCTCTTCCCGCGCCTCGCAGTTCGGCTCGCACGAATGATTGATCCAGCGCGCGTCATTGCCCTCGTCGCCGCCATCGATCAGCTTGCCGTTCTCGAGGCTAAAGAAAAACGTGTGGAAGGGATTCTCGGGGTCGAGTCCGAAGCGCTTCTCCGCCTGCTTTTCGGTGATGCGCTTGCCCTGATATTCAATGATGCATGCGCCCGCCGGTATCTTGCGCGTGGCGAATACGCCGTTGCCATGGACTGCAGAATGCCGGACTTTGGTGTGGGTGTCGGACAACAGGACTTCAGTAGGAGTGCTGCCAGATTTCATGGATGCCTGCGGGTTGAGATCAACGGATTGGGCCAGCGAACAGAACGGCTCCGGCAGCTGGCGCGACCGTCGCGAGAGCGTCGGTAAACCGCACAGCGCGCGCGGGACCGGGCGGCGCGAAAAGCGCCTGATGATATCCCGCGAGTGACTGCCGGCACAAGCCAGATGCCGTGGTGTCCGCGCGCATCTGTGGTGTGCGTGCAGTTTTTTCAGTGGCGCGCCAATTTTTCCATCAACGGGCAAGTGCAATGGCCGCGGCTGCGCGGCGTGGCGGCTGGCATGTCAATTGCGAAGGCCCCTGCGCTTGTACCCATCCGCAGGCGGTAGCGCGCCTGCTCAGATCCAAGGAGAAAGCTTCATGCCCACTACCCGAATGAAATCCGGCTTCCTCGCGCTGCTGTTCGGCCTGCTCGGCGCATCCTTCCTGATGCACTCGCTGGTCGTCCATCCGCAGGACAAGGGCGACAAGCCCTCCGCTACCGAGAGCAAGGAAACCTCGTCCGGCGCATCGAGCGGGACGAGCACCCGCGAATCCGCCGGCGCATCGTCGGCAAAGTTCAGCGACCGTGATGAAAAAATGGTCAAGCAGATCGCCGAGTCTCACCTGGCGGAGATCAATGCCGGCAAGCTTGCGCAGGACAAGGCCAGCAGCAGCGAAGTGAAGAGCTTCGCGAAGAAGATGGTGGACGACCATACGAAGGCGCTGGACGACCTGAAACAGCTGGCCCAGTCGAAAGGCATCACGCTGCCGACCGAGCCGAGCCGGCAGCAGATGACAGAAGAGAAGAAGCTGCAGGCGCAGTCTGGCGACAAGTTCGACCGTACGTACCTGCAGCAGTCGGGTGACCGCGCGCACAAGGAGACCCACCGCCTGCTGCAGCGCGCAGCCAGCCGTGCCGAAGACGCCGACCTGAAGAACTATGCGAGCAAGGCGATCGGCACCGTCGAGACCCACCAGCAGATGGCCAAGGAAACGACCCGCAACCTGAAGTCCACTGCCGAAGGCAAGAGCGGCGCCGGCAAGGAGTCGTCGGGCGGCGGCAAGGCGAAAAGCGATAGCTCGGGCGGCGGCAGTCCGGGCACATCGTCGGACGAAGGCAAGTCGATGCCGGAGCCGGCGGGCGGCAGCAAGTAAGCGCGGCGGGCCGACGGACGGGGGCATTGGGTAGAATAGCGGCTTGCCGCACGGCCGCGATCGCGTGGCCTGCCCCTATCCTTCCCCCGAGCTTGCCCGCATGCTGCGCATTACCGACGTCATCCTTCCGCTGGACCACCCCGAACACGCATTGAAAGAGGCCGTGCTGGCACGGCTCGGCGTACCGGAAGCGGAGTTGCGCCGCCTGACCGTGTTCCGTCGCGGTTATGACGCGCGCAAGAAATCGGCGATCCAGCTGGTCTATACGATCGACGTCGAGCTGGCCAACGAATCGCAGGTGCTGGCGCGGCGCCTGCCGAAGGTCGCCATTGCGCCGGACATGCAATACCAGTTTGTCGCGCGCGCGCCGGCCGGACTGGCCGAGCGGCCGGTCGTGATCGGCTTCGGTCCCTGCGGACTGTTCGCCGCGCTGATCCTGGCGCAGGCGGGATTCCGCCCGCTGGTCGTCGAGCGCGGCAAGGAAGTGCGCGAGCGAACCAAGGACACCTTCGGCCTCTGGCGGCAGCGCAAGCTGCAGCCGGAATCGAACGTGCAGTTTGGCGAAGGCGGCGCCGGCACTTTTTCCGACGGCAAGCTGTGGACCCAGGTCAGCGATCCGAAGCATTACAGCCGCAAGGTGCTCGAGGAGTTTGTCCGCGCCGATGCGCCGGAGGAGATCCTGTACGTCAGCAAGCCGCACATCGGCACCTTCCGGCTGGTGAAGATGATCGAGCTGATGCGCGCGACCATCGTCGAGCTGGGCGGCGAGTTTCTGTTCGAGCGCAAGGTCGACGGGCTCGAGATCGTCAATGGCCAGCTGCAGGGCGTGCACTTGTCGGATGGCACAACCATCGCGACCCGGCATGCGGTGCTGGCTGTCGGCCACAGCGCGCGCGACACTTTCCAGATGCTGCATGACGCGGGCGTCTACCTGGAGGCCAAGCCCTTCTCGGTTGGCTTCCGCATCGAGCATCCGCAATCCATTATCGACCGCGCGCGCTTCGGCAAATTCGCGGGCAACCCGGTCCTGGGCGCCGCCGACTACAAGCTGGTGCATCACGCGAGCAACGGCCGCGCCGTTTACAGCTTCTGCATGTGCCCCGGCGGCACGGTGATCGCCGCGACCTCGGAGCCCGGACGCGTGGTCACGAATGGCATGAGCCAGTATTCGCGCAACGAGCGCAATGCCAACGCCGGCATCGTGGTCGGCATCACGCCGGCCGATTATCCGGGCGGTCCGCTGGCGGGTATTGAACTCCAGCGCGAAATCGAGTCGCGTGCGTTCGAGCTCGGCGGCGGCGACTATAGTGCGCCGGGCCAGCTGGTCGGCGATTTCATCGCCGGCAAACCTTCGAAGGAATTCGGCAGCGTGCTGCCGTCCTACAAGCCGGGCGTGAAGCTCGGCGACCTGGCGACGGCGCTGCCGCCGTATGCAATCGAGGCGATGCGCGAGGCACTGCCGGCCTTCGACAAGCAGATTCACGGTTTTGCGATGCGAGACGCCGTGCTGACCGGTGTCGAGACACGGACCTCCTCGCCGGTTCGCATCCGTCGCGGCGACGATTTGCAGAGCGTGAACACCCGCGGCCTGTATCCGGCCGGCGAAGGTGCCGGTTATGCCGGCGGGATCATGTCGGCGGCCATCGATGGCATCCGCGTGGCCGAGGCGGTGTCTCGGGCAATCGCCGGCACAGGCGCTGCGCAGGACGCCTGATTGCGAAGCGCGACACCGGCAGCCGGCTGAAATGACAAGGTTCCGCGCTGCGGGAACGCGCGGGACCTCGGGTAGCGAGAATGACAAACGGGCCGCGATTGCGGCCCGTTGTGTTTGGCGCTTGACGCCGAGGCGGCGATTACGCCTTCTTGGCGCGGGCCGGCTTTTCGGCAGCAGCCGGAACGAAATGCTTGGTCGCTTCGTTCACGCTGTCTTCCATCGATTCGAACGCCTGCTTGCTGGCCTTGACGATCTGCTCGTAGGTCGCGTTCGCGTTGGCGACGCTGGCCTTCAGCATGGCGATCGCATTTTCCGAACCGGCCGGTGCAGCCTTCGACAGGTCGTCGATCAGCTTGCTGACTTGCCTGGACGTCTCGGCGACGCGCGCTTCAGTGGCCTTGGTGAATTCAGCCTGAGCCTTCGTCGCGATCGATGCCAGATGGCGGCCGTATGCCAGCGCCTTCTCGGCCTGCGGCTGCGCCTGGGTCGAGGTCAGGTTGAAGATTTCCTGTGCGTCTTTCGCGGTCAGCAATTGCTGGGCGGCGGCCGACGTTTGCGCGAGCGATTCCTTCGCGGTCGTGATGTTCAGTTCAACCAGTTCGGCGACGCTGTGCAGCGCCTTGTTCGCGAGTTCGCTCATGGCGGCGAGCTGCGAATCGATCGAGGCCTTGGTGGCATTGGACAGCTGGTCAGCGGCAGAAAACATGGTTCGCTCCTTTAGGGACGGGGTTATCCGGCAGCGGTTGTGCGCTGCAACAAAACGGATTTTACGGTTGTCTGCCTGGATGTCAACATATTTTTGTGCAATGCCGCAAAATATTTTCTGCCGGTGGCCAATCCTCTGGGAAACCAATCTGTCTGCACTGCCGCAACGCGGGTGGACAGGGTGCCGCGGCGCGAGGCGGCCGGGCATTTGCCGGTGCAGCAATCCGGAATGAATGATGGTCGTTATGGCAAGGTTGCTCGATCGCGACGGTCGCGGCAGCCATCAGGCGGCGCTGCCCTCGCCGGCCTGCCGCCATGCGTCGATCAGCTCCCTGGCGGCGGGATCGAGGGTTGCCAGCGGGCGCGCCCGCGCCCGCTCGAAAATCATCAGTGCATAGACATTGGCAAGCACATTTACTTCGGCCGACAGCGCGCGTTCTTCGCCGGTTGATGGCCGTTGGCGGCGCCAGTAGTTGATCGCTTGTTCAAGCTCGTTCACGGTCAGGTCCATGCGGGCATTGTAACGAGCCTGCCGATCGCTGCTAGCATCGGCGGATCAGGTTAACCGGGAGATCCGATGCGTTTTGTGCTTGTTCATGGTGCATGGCATGGCGGCTGGTGCTGGCGGCAGGTGGCTGCGTACCTGCGGTCTGACGGCCACGAGGTGTTCACGCCGACGATGACGGGGCTGGGTGAGCGCGCGCACCTGCTGCGGGCCGACACGGGGCTGGCGACCTGCATCGACGATATCTGCGCGGTCATAGCGGCCGAGGAGATCGATGACGTCGTCCTCGTCGGCCACAGCTTCGCCGGTCCGGTGATTAGCGGCGTCGCGGATCGCCTGCCGGAACGCCTGCGGCAACTCGTCTATCTTGATGCGATCGTGCTGCAGCATGGGCAGTCGGCGCTGTCGGCGTTCAGCGACGAGGTGCAGCGCGAACGCCGCCGCACGATCGATGCGGAAGGGCTGCGAATGGCGATTCCGGATCCGGCAAAGTTGGCGTCACCGAGCCGGCGCAGTCCGACTGGCTGCGCCGCCGGCTGACGCCGCATCCGCTGAAGGCCTATACCGACCCGTTGCAGCTCCGCCATCCTCTCGGCAACGGGCTGCACAAGACTTATGTCGCGGTGACCGATCCCTGGTATGCGCCGCTGGCGGACCTTCGCGCGTGGGTGCGCAGCCAGCCCGACTGGGCGTGGCGCGAACTGGCGGCCGGGCATGATGCGATGGTGACGGCGCCCGCCGCGCTGGCGCAGCTGCTCGGTGACTGCGCCGCACTGCCGGCGCGCTAACGCGTGCGCAGGAATTGCGCGAGCTTGTCGGCGCCCAGCGCGAGGCGCTCGGTTGAACTGGCGAAGCACCAGCGCAGCGCGCCCTCGCCTTCCGGCCCGAAGGCGCTGCCCGGGGCCAGTCCCAGCCCGGCATCGGCTACCAGCCGCTTGCACAGCGCGAGCGAGTCGCGTTCGCCGTCGATGGTGAAGAACAGGTACATGGCGCCGCGTGGCTTCGGCGCGGTGACGCCGGCCGCGCGCATGTCCGGCGCCGACAGGCGTTCGTACAGGTAGTCGCGCGCGCTGCGGTAGCGCGCCACGGTGTGCTGCACGATTTCCTCGCTGCGGTTCACCGCCACCACGCCTGCGCGCTGCACGAAGCCCGGCGCGCAGGAAGTGTTGTACTCGATGAGCTTTCCCAGCCCGCTCATCAGCGACTGCGGCAATTGCATCCAGCCCAGGCGCCAGCCCGTCATCAGCCAGGCCTTAGAGAAGCTGTTGGTCGACACCACCCGCTCGTCGGCCTCGCACTGGTCGAGGAAGGACGGCGCGCAGGCCGGCGCGCCCTCCGGCGTGTCATAAGCGAGCCGCTCGTAGACGTCATCGGCCAGCAGCCAGATGCCGTGCTTGCGGCAATGCGCGAGCAGCACTTGCTGTTGCTCGCGCGTGATGGTCCAGCCGGTCGGATTGTTCGGCGAGTTCAGCAGCAGCGCGCGGGTGCCCGGCGTCAGCGCATCCAGCAGGCGGTCGAGGTCGAGTTCCCAGCGCGGCGGCGCAGCGGCAGTATCGAATTGCAGCGGCACCGACACCACGTCGGCGCCGAGGATCTTCGGTATCTCGATCAGGTTCGGCCACAGCGGCGTGACGGCAACCACGCGGTCACCCGGGTTCAGCAGCAGCTGCGCGACCAGCATCAGCGCGGACACGCCCGACGAGGTGACCGCGATGTTGTCCGCTGCCGTCGGCCGGTGCAGCCGGGTCGAATACGCGGCCAGCGCCTCGCGCAGCTCGGGCATGCCGAGGTTGTGCGTGTAAAAAGTGTCGCCTTCGTCGAGCGCTGCCTTGGCGGCGTCGCGTATGAACCCCGGCGTCACCTCGTCCGGCTCGCCGAACCAGAACGGCAGCACGTCCTGGCGGCCCATGCCGGCGTTGGCGACTTCGCGGATGCGCGATGCGACGAGGGACTGTACCGCGGCGCGCGGCTCGACGGAGAAATGCGGAAACGAGGTCATGTCAGGTGCACAGCCACAGCTGGTTGGAGAGGTCGACGATGAAGCCCGGGCGAAGGTAGGCAATGAACCCGCATGCCAGCAGCAATGCGCCCAGCAGCAGGTACAGCAGCTGCCGGCGCGTACTCATGCGGCGGCCTGCACGCGCGTCACCGGTGCTTCGCTGATTGGCAGGTTCAGCAAGCCGGCGATCACGCCGAGTCCGATCGTGATCATCCAGACCGTGTGGTAGCTGCCTTCGAGCGTAAACAGGTAGCCGCCGAGCCAGACGCCGAGCACGCTGCCAAGCTGGTGCGAGAAGAACACGAAGCCGGCCAGCATCGACAGGTGGCGCACGCCGAACATGCCGGCAATGACGCCATTCGTCAGCGGCACGGTCGATAACCACAGTAGTCCCATCGCCGCGGCAAACAGGTAGACCGACTGCGGCGACAGCGGAGCGAACACGAAGGCCGCAATGATTACCGCGCGGGTGAAGTAAATCGCTGACAGCAGGCGGGGCTTGCGCAGGCGCCCGCCGAGTTTGCCGGCCAAGAGGGAGCCGAAGATGTTGAACAGCCCAATCAGCGCGAGCGCAATCACGGCGACCTTCGGATCCACGATGCCCTGGTCTTTCAGGTAGGAAGGCAGGTGTACGCCAATGAACACCACATGAAAGCCGCAGACAAAATAGCCGGCCACCAGCAACTGGAATGGGCGATACGAGAAAGCTTCACGAATCGCATCGCCGACGCTCTGGTGCGTGCCCGCAGCATGGGCTTCCGGCGCCGGTTCGCGCAGCATGAAGGCCAGCGGCATCATCATCACGACGACCAGCACGGACAACAAATACAGGGCGCCCTGCCAGCCGG
>JACCEA011563467.1_pt1 | contig 10692 bp, 1 predicted proteins | sample 7449851 | NCBI WGS metagenome assembly JACCEA01 (sample SAMN15323453, study PRJNA562643) | freshwater metagenome | isolation source: river surface water | place: USA:Blue River Watershed | collected 2017-08-18 | reverse complement strand
GAAGAATGAAATCATCCATATTGTCATTCTCATCATAAGTATTGGTGCGAGTATGAGTTCCAGTGGTTTCATCATCAAAGAAACGAGAACTTTGAGATTTATATGGATTCAACCTCCCATTATCCTTTTTTATATAATTTTGCTGCAGGAAAGCTGCTGTATTTGATACCTGACGTCCTTCTTTCTTTGCTGCCATGGCTGCCGCATTTGCACTTGCTACTTTTCCACTGAGACTTATTGCACTTATATTTGTGGGACCTCCGAGGAGTTTTCGTAGCATTGGTGACGATGTTGATATCCCTCTTCGAATTGATGAATCGGCTGAGGATGATCCAAGAGCTATACCAGATTGATTAGTGACTGATCCGACGCCAGAAGCAGGAATTTGACGTATTTTTCGAAACTTTGAAGCATCACTTCCCAATGTAGCCGTATCTTGAGCCGCCGTGGAAGTTATTTGATTAGCGCTATTACTGTGAGCAAGAACCACAGGGCTACCAGACTTAGGACGTACTTTTTCACCCCCCTCACCAGCTTTCTTATTAGAAGGATCGTTACTTGGAGTCGTTAGAGGCATAGCACTCTGGGGACGCAAGAAGGTCTTTGCATACCCGAACAGCTGCTGATTCTTGTACATGGCATTTCCAATATCTTCAACAGAGTTTTCCGCGGAAATATGTTGCCCCGAAGAAGCTGTAGTGGTCTTTGGCGCTTGAACAGATTGTCGCCGTTTATCGGCAGTGCCAGGACGTGATTGGGGTGCACTATTCGTTGTGCTACTCGTAGGCAAGTATTTATCTAAACCGGTAATATCCAAACTACCGAATTGAGGCAGTGAATCATTGAATTTGCTTTGTTCAAACGCAACGCTGGCTTTCGTATGAGACTTCGATGTAGTTACAGGGACATTTGCTGTTGGGCCGATGGCGGAAGTTGGTCGAGAACTTTTGGGACGGAAGGAAGGGCTTAATTGGCTGGGAATCCTAACCAATTTCTCTGATGAACTTTCCAACGTATTACGAGCAACATTATCACCACTGGAAGAAGCTAATATTGGTTGTTTATTATTGGCATACTTTGCACTGGCGCTATTTCCCAGAAGCAATTCACTCACTTGAACAGAATTCTCTGTAGTAGAAAGTGTTTTAAGTACGTGATCGACAAAAGATGCAGATTTTGATTTGTTGCTCGAGCTAACATTGATACCACCGGAACCGCCTATTTGGACAGATCCTTCATTAGATGGAAATGCAATCGCAGGTATTGAGCTTTGTTGATGTTGTTGAATCAGTTGTTGATCAGCAACATATTGATCATATTCATCGCGGAAACTTCTTAACTTAAAAGTCAATTCTTCTTTCAAAAGGTCCTGTTCATCCAACACATTAGGATTGGACTTAGAGGCAGTAATGGATGGAGTTTGCGATCGATTCGACTTGGCAGGTAACACTTTATCTTTATCTTGAGAACTTTGAGTTACTGGATGTTTGGTCGATTTGGAAGAGCGAGAGCGAGGTACTAAGATAACATCATCACCATAAACTTTAGCATAGTTCTGATGAACATCAGCAAATGTGCTACTATCATCACCACGCGCTTCACTGTTATGAAATTTCTCATAATATTCCTCAGCTGTGGGGAACTTATGAGCATGATGATTGAGATGACTTTCATCTGGTCCGTGAGAGTGTCCGTGTCCACCGTGACCATTGTGACTATGAGTGATATTCTTACCAGTGCCACCTTTTCCAGTTAATTGCTTTGTAATTGCTAACATTTCACAAGCAACACAATCTACTTGTGTCTCTTGAGATTTTAATCGATCTAATGCTTCCAATCGTTTCCGTTCTTGTTCACGTAAAAAGTAATCCATGGCTTGTAAAATTTCATTCTTTTCACCTGAAAAATATCGATAACCATCTTCAACCATTTCACGTAATAAACCGTTTTCATGGCAAACTCCTTCAAATTCTCGTAATAATTTACTTAATTCTTTCGTTAATTTATATTTTTCGTTGTAAAATGTTGCATATTCACGACGTAACATATCAACATCGTGTTGTAAATTTGCATTCTGTTCTTGTAATTCATCATTTTCTTCTTCTACTTCATTAATTCTAGTTTTTAAACGCTTTTCATGTTGTAAAAACATTAATGCTTCTTTTTTCATCATTTCTAATTCATCGCCAAAGCTTTCTTCTTCCAATCCACCATCCAAGTCAGGATCAAGTAAATCATCGTCATCATTTGCAAATTCATCCATTTCACTCGCGTTAACTACATTTCCTTGCTTCGTATCTGTCAATTCTGCCATAAGTTTGGAAGATTCCGATTTTGGCGGAACTTTAGAACTACCTTTGGGAGAATGCGCTTTTTTCTCACTTCGGGATGATTTCACAGGTGAAGCACCTTGACTACTGGGTTTACTATTGGATTTTCCCGATGGCGATGTTATACTTGTTTTCTCCTTTTGACTAGTAGAATTTGTTGAAGGTTTTGCAGCTACTGTGGAGCTGGCGGAGCCTTGGTTCTTAGCAGGTGACGGTGCATATGTTGCTACCTTCTGTGAAGGAGTTTCCATTGGTGGCTTATTAATTTTATTTGTTGCCAGCGTCTTTGCCGATTCGGAAAGAGGATTACTCTGGGGATTCGCAACTTCTTTTTCTTGTATCGTTGGAGGACCTTCTTCTAATTCACCGCCAAGGATGATTTGGGATCCATTGTCTGACAGCACCAGAGAACCACTTCCACCTAATGGAGGTAACAGAATCTCATGGTAAGATTCTTCACCGTGTAGTTCTTCCATTGAATTTTCAGCAATATCATGCAAAGACGCTCCAGCAGAGAGTACTTTGGGTTTACTTCTATTGGATTTTGTACTTCCAGCTGTGGTAACTGCAGGAAGTCCTCCAGAGGACGTGGGATTATTCAAAACCACATCAGCGCCAATGTGAAACTTATCCTCATCTCTTGGACTAACTTCATCTGTCATCACGTGGTCGTGTAATGGATTGCCAGTCAATACTTTCGTCGATGAACCACCTGCATTGGGGTTATTGGCATTTGCAACGAAACTATTGCTTTTTGCACGACTTGGAGATTGAATTCCACTGATTTGGCCACTAGCTTGACCACTACCAGCACTAGATCCTTTGTTGCTATAGATCAATCCGTATTCATGTTGCACATTCTCAATAGCACCAACAACATTCGTCAAATATGATGATATATCAGTCTCCAGTAAATGTGTGAAAGATCCTTTCATTTTCAATAACTTGGCTCTATTATTTGGTTTCTCTGATTGTCTTGTTATCACTGTACGATCTGAAGCCATTTTTTGTTGGAGAAGCAAGTTATACTTCTCTAACAATGCACGATATGTTTGATCCAATTCTCCGCATGCTGTTAATCGAATTTTCCATTGTTTAAAACATTGTCGAACTTGATTTACAAAGTCATCAATACGTTTTATATCCAACAGCCATGCTTGTTTTATTTGTAGCATTTTCTTCTTTTCTTCTAAATGCGCTGCGCTTATCTTCTTCTTCAAATAGAATTCATTGCTACCTTGTTTTTCTTTACCTGTAAAAGCATCAATATTCAAAGCAAGAATCCATTTCATCCATTCTTGATAATCAAAATTAATAGGAAATTTATGCAATGGCTTTTGAATACGAAAAAAATACTTTATTTGTTCAGTGAATCCTCTAAATGCCTTCAAATACACTTGTTTTCGCATTACCATCGGTAATGCATTTGTAGCAGTAAATGCAGCGGATTTTCCAGATCCAGATGTTGTACCATCAAATAAACGTTCAACGAAACGCATTTCTTTAGAAATTTCACCCATAAAAGTCTCAAGATTCAAAAGTTGCAATTTTCCTCTTCCCTGTAAGAATATACGACCTAATTCATTACTAACACTTCGTTGTAATCGCACAAAGACTTTAACACGCAGCAAAATACGCTCCATAGACTTCTCGACATAGACTTTTCCCAATGAGTCATTGGCTTCGAGATTTTGAATCAATTGATTTAATGAATCCTTCTCTAATTGCATTGCATATAGCATTTCTTGTTGTTCTTTCAATTGGCGCTGTAATGCTAGAAGTTCTTCGTCGCGTAACTGTTGTAACAATTGTAATTCCTCAATAATTTTCAAAAGTCTCGCATTTTCTTTCATCAAATCATCATATGCATCTGTCATATCCATTATCCGATTATGAAGTTCTCGTCGTTCGTTAGACATATTTCGAGAATGTTCTTCTTGTTGCTTCAATAATACCTTGTAACCTAGTAATCCAAGAGATTTGTAACTTCGCTTTTTGATTCCATGAGCTAATCGAAAGAGACAGATTATTGCCACTACAGCGATACGGAAACGAGACCGTTTCTTTGGTTCAGGAACAATCATATTGCTCATTTCATTCTTTAATTCTTCAATGGTCTCTTTTAACTTTGAAATATCACCATTTTGTTTTGCAATTAATGCTTTTTGCTTTCTTAGTTCTTCGCGCATATGGTCAACTTCATCTTCTTTTGCTTGTAAATCCTTCGTCACACCATTCAATTCTTCTGTTAAATCATTAATGCGCTCTGTCGTGTGCTTACGATGCTCTTCAAACTGGGCTTCTTTAACATCGAGTGCAACTTGTAATTCCATATTCAACTTCTCTAAATTCTCCAACCGATGTTCCAATTGACTCTTTTCAATAGCATCTTGACGTCGAGCTGCATTTAATCTATCGATTTCTACTGCCATACGATGTCGATCTACCTGGTAAGACCGTAATTCATCAGCAAGTTTAATGCGGGCCTCTACTTCAAGTTCCCGTTCAGAACGTTCATATTGAAGTTGCCGATAGAGCTCTTGTTCACGATAAAGAGATTCTTCCAATCGAAGTTGCAATAAGTCATGTAGATTACGTAACGATGCAACTTTATCTTCTTCTGCCATTGCCATCATATTTTGGATAATTACTTGTTGTTCTTGTTTTTGATTCTTTCTCTCTTCCGCCACTTGCATTTTAGACCATGTTTCAAACCACTCTTTGGCATCTTCTAATTCTTTGTTCCTTGCTTCTAAGTTCATAATATCTTTCTCTTTATTTTCGATAATATCCTGTAGAGAACGAATAAGCCTCTTAAATTCTTCAATCTTTTCATCGATACGACCATAATCTGCTTTAAATTTTAAACTTGCTTCAACTTCAAGATTCCAATTCTTCACCAAAGCGATTATCCCAATGCAATCATGACAATATCGTACAAATAGTTTATGATTTGTTGGTGCAGCCAACATAACACTCTCACCACCAGCATTGGGATAATTATACGATGGACCTCGCTTAACTCGCATCATTCTCTTGAAACTACGACTTTGCTCCCAAGAATTCAAAGTCTTTTCTGTCTCTGGGTCAATAACACCCGAGTCAACAAGCGTATCACGAAAAAGTTGTGAAGATTTGTCATTCCATCCTTTTTTTGCTTTTTCAATAACATCACGAATATCTACAGATGGAAGATTGTGATGTAAATCAAATAATTTCTCTTTATATTTTTCAATTTGCATGTGTGGATCTACATCTGCTAATTGGTTGAGATGATACTTAATGCTGACAACATCCTTCAAATATGATCCACGAACATTCTCCAATAGATTATTTCTTTCTTTTAATTGACGACATAATTCATCGCATTTACCATGTAGTGGATATTCAGAATGCCATCTTCGAAATGCTCGAGCTAATAATAATATGCACCGTCTCTCATATTGTTTATAGAAAATAGCGATAAGTTTTGATCCTGTTGAACCAAATGCCCCACCATCTTCTGTTGTTGTCCCAACCAAAGTCATTGTGATGTTACTCTGAACACCAGTCTGTGAGGACAGTGCAAGCATTTTGTTAGACGATTGATGTGGCTGTAGACGAAGCCAAAGACAAGGTTAATATAATTCAATATGTTGAGCAGTTCATCACAAATATAAGTTCTTATCAATCACAATGTGATCACTGACTGAAACATTTAAAAAATGCTTTTGGACTTCAGCAAAAAATCTCGCTTCGTAACGGAAGAGCCCAAAAACACTTTATCAAAAAGTCATTTTAGAAACGTGTCGACATATTACACGGTAAAAGCATTGAAAAGAGTAATAATCTGGAGTCTAAATTTGTGGCCACAAATTCAATGGCTCGCGCCTGCCGCCGAAAAGTCGCAAGCCGAACAAACTATCCCATTTCATCTATAAATCAATCCTAAACAACTGACCGTAACCCTCGTGTTTATCACATAATCAACAACTTATTGAAAGGTACGATTTTGGTCTTTGATAAAAAGACGAAAAACCATGGGTATGGATTGGTTCGATTGATTTAACAGAGGACTCTCTCTCTCTCGTTCTCTCTCTCTCTCTCTGTTTATTTTTTTCCTTATTTCCCCTCAATCAAAATATCTTTCGTATGGCTTTGATTATTGGGCGAATTCATTTTATTTCCCCATTGATGTGTCTGTCACTTCATTGTGTTCGTGATTGTCGTCGACTCTTTTTGGTATTTGGGGAAATCTGGAAAAACGACCGATTAAACATCTACCCGTGATGTTTGCCCGTGTCAATCTATTATAGATGGGACGCATGCACTCTGGTGGAAAAGGTATTGCTGCCTCTGCTCTTCCTTACAAGAGAGCTCCTCCTTCCTGGTTGAAGATGCCAGCTGCTCAAGTTGAGGAGAACGTCGTCAAGCTCGCCAAGCGTGGTCTTACTCCTTCCCAGGTGCGACAGCAATTTGAGTGGAGAATGATGATCCATTTAAAGTTGTTTTCCTTTTGTTCATGTTCAATTAGATCGGTGTCATCCTCCGCGATTCCCACGGTATCGCTCAGGTCAAGAGTGTCACTGGTAACAAGATCGTCCGTATCTTGAAGAAGACTGGTGAGTTGTTTACACTCAATGATCATTGCTAGATTTCTGTATTAATAATCGTTTTCTTGCTATAGGTCTTGCCCCAGCCATCCCTGAGGATCTTTACATGCTTATCAAGAAGGCCGTCGCCGTCAGAAAGCACTTGGAGCGCAACCGCAAGGACAAGGACTCCAAGTTCAGATTGATCTTGATCGAGTCCAGAATCCACAGATTGGCCCGTTACTACCGTGGTGCCAAGAAGCTCGATGCTAACTGGAAGTACGAGTCCGCCACTGCTTCTGCTTTGGTCGCTTAAACTTCTCGTTGCTGATTGTTTCGCTACAGTTGTACTTGAACTGGATTGAGTTTATATCTCATTAAAATAAGATTGACAAAATCACACAATTCCATGTTTGTTGTTACTTCCTCGTGATAAAAGTTTATTTCCACACCAACATTCGAACACTTGTTTCGATGGGAACAATTCCGTGCGTTTGGTGCGTCCATCATTTCTGCGCTTGCTCAGCACTTTGCTTTTGCTACAATAGGAATACTGCTTTTCTCTACAATACAAGTTGCATCAAATTGTAGTTCTAGCTTTTGTTCCCAGTTCCAAATGCATTGCATTCTTACTCTTCCCACTCGTTAATATCTAAAGAGTATCATAGAGTGCGAAGTATCAACGCCAAGACAACATGCATTCCTCCAGTAGTAGTAGTGGAGGATCACGGCATCGATACAACAGCAATCACACGTCACATACTGGCTACAGCTGGTTGACCTATATTCTATCATTATTTGCATCGTGGAAATTCATGTTACCATTAATTATTTTCGTTTGGTTCATCTTCTTCACTGTGGTTATGAGTGACAAACGACCACCTCCCACCTTCAGTACTGGAAACAGTAACAGCGTTAGTGATAGTAGTAAGTCATCACTTTCGTCCTCATCGTCGTCTTCACTTCGAGGTGGTGGAAGCACATCATCGACACGGTCATCACTACGTGCTATGCAACAAAGCATGAAAGCTTCTCGTGTCTCGAATACTGATCACAACAATCGTGCTAAATTTGATCGTCATTTGTCGGCACGTCAATATAATCATCTAATTGTTGTAGCAGGACATGCTGTTATGAGATTAAGTCATCTTGCTGATGCTGATAGATCAGATGATGGGTGGTATCTGTTGGATTATCAAAAAGGACAAGGATATCCGTCAATCATCACATCTCATATTCAAGCGGGTATCAATGTTGCAAGTAAAGATTCTTCTTCAATCTTACTCTTTAGTGGAGGACAAACAAGAAAAGATGTTGGACCATTATCTGAAGCTGCAAGTTACTATTATCTAGCAGAAGAGAAGCAATGGATAAGTGATAGTGGCGAGAGTACTTCCACTACTACAACTAGTAATGGTGGTACCACTATAGGACAATTATCACCATCATCATCAACACTACATGATCGTATATATCTTGAAGAATATGCAAGGGATTCATTTGAAAACTTGCTATTTTCTGTTTGTCGATATTATGAATTAACGAATATGTATCCTCAACATATTACTATGATTGGTTTTGATTTTAAACGACAACGATTTACTGATTTACATCGTATGGCAATTCAATATCCTGCGAATAATTTTACTTATTTAGGTATTGAATCGCCACAAGATAAATTTGATCAACATCGTGCTGAACAAGGTGAAGAAGTTGTATTGAATGAATTTCGCAAAGATTTATATGGATGTAATAATGAAGAATTAGCACATAAACGAATTGCCAGAAATCCATTTCATCGAACTATTCCATATGAGTTAGCTTGCCCTGGTATGAGGGAATTGCTTGATTGGTGTGGACCACAAGTCATTGATTCAAAGCAAATACCGTGGGCATTGTCGTGAAAAATGTCATAAATACCAAATATGACGATTATCGTGGATAATATGAATGAAACTGATTACAACTTTGTCATACTGCTATGTAGTCTCACTACATTTGTACTCTACAGTGTGTTAATTTATTGAAAGACAACAGCGATTTCGTGTTTTTAAACTTGATAGATAATATGATGTATTTCAATGTGCGACATTTGATTTTTATATTCCATCCTTGTTTGTACATAAAGTAGGTTTTGGACTTTAGTGGTTTTGCACTAGCAAATTTCTTTGTCACTTGTTAACGTACATAATGAATTAAAACTATTCAATCAACAATGTTATAAATTTTACAAGGCAGTGAAAAAAAAGTAAGCACTATATGATAATGAGCAATAGCAGTCACTATGAAAAAGAAATATTTAACATGATTTCACCTTCACACACAACATAGTTGGTTTCATTACGATCATTAAGCAAATTCACGACTGCAGGTCTCATTTTTGCAATACCACCAGGACTATGGACTCCTCTGCCAACCACATACCGTATCGTAACTCGTTCGATTTTGTCTTTTCTTCCATCAAACACATCCCTGTAGTAGTCTATCGAAGAATCAACAATTTGTAACGCTTGCAGTAATGGAAGCCCATGGAGATCAATTGTGATCATGAGTACATTAGCATATATCTTATCATCATAGCGTCGTTGCCCATAATGAGGGTTCATACCTGTATAAATAATTTCCCCATCGTTGTTCAATTCAACCCGCAAGAGTGGATTCTTTGCCTTAACAACATTCAAGAAATGTAGACCAAAGCGATATTGATGAATAGAATTTGCTTTCTGCCTTGCACGAAACAGGAGATTAGGTTTAGTGTCTTGCGACCATTGCTGCTGGGATTCACGCCTTTCTTCAGGAGTTTTCTCAATTGGTCGATTTGGCGTCATCGAAATAGATAACAAATTGTTGTTGTTTACCTTAAACTGAGTAGTACTGCCGGTAACAATTTTCTTTGCAGATCCCTTATTAATAATCGCGCGCTGATTTGAAATTTCATTATTATTCTCAATTTTCAACGCATTTGCGTAGCTGACATTGTGACGAGTAAAATGTCCATCACGAAGAGTCTCCTGACAAATGGTGCTGATGGCTTCTTCGATATCGTAATGGCATTTTATTAAAATCTCTGATATGCGTTGCTGTGTTATATATTTGCTATTTGAATCTTTAAAAATATCAGTAACCATTTGAAGTGCGACTTCTTGAGTAGATTGCGATTTTTCTAGCTTTGAAAACTGTTTCCAATTAGCTTTTTGGATGTTGTGTTCCATTCGTTCGAGACGTTGCGCCTCTTGAAAGCTCATCAACTCGAGAAGATCTACACTATTTGGGTCTTCTAGTTCTCCATTTTGTTTGGCTTCCAATATCTCCATTGTGTATAATACAGCTAATTCTTCCTTTTCTTGAAATGAAAGCTTTTCGTTGCTAATAGTTCTCCAAATTAATTCAAGTTGTTCATTTGTTATGATATCAACAAATAATCTTTTAAATGAAACAACATGATCACTCTCATCATTGGATAATGGATTTTCAATCGAAGATGAAGGTCCTGATTCGGATGAAACTATTCCACTTGAGGAACACGTTTCCGAAGAATTGGCATTATCGAAAATCAAGTCTAACTTTTGTTGAGCGTAGATAGTCGCTACTTCAGCCTTCTGTTGAGCATCCAAGTTATCTCCCCAATGATCGCGTTGAACTTGTGACCAAATATCTTCTAGATCGTTACTACTTAAAAGTTCTTGATATATCACTGACCATTGTCGGTAAGCTTCCTTATCCCGTTCGGCTTGTTGGTTCTTCTTTGATTTTTGTGGTTTAAGCCCATTAATAGTCTCTGCTACATTTGT
>JACCEA010782124.1_pt1 | contig 10692 bp, 17 predicted proteins | sample 7449851 | NCBI WGS metagenome assembly JACCEA01 (sample SAMN15323453, study PRJNA562643) | freshwater metagenome | isolation source: river surface water | place: USA:Blue River Watershed | collected 2017-08-18 | reverse complement strand
TAGTACAAAGTTTCCTCTACCGTCAAAGTACCAAGTAAAACATCATCCTGTAAGACATACGCAGTGCGCAACCGAAAATCATCCGCTCTAGGATGACCATTTACATAGATATCCCCTGACCACATTCCAACCAGTTTTCGGTCCGCTAAGATATCCAGTAACGTACTATAATGTTCAAAAAGATTCAACGTTTGAAATGCAACAAGCCAGAATATACGATTACCTTTTTCCAGCACCAGAAGGACCCATCAAAGCGCACATGTTTCCAGATTGAATTGATAAAGTAACGTTCTTCAGCAAGCGCTTCACTTTCTTTTGTTCATTAATAACTCCATAGGTCAACTCTACAACATCAATTCTAAGTGAACTCCCACTCCCACCATGGCTAGGGGTACTTTCACTTCCGTGACCAGCTGTTAGCGGATTAACTGTGGTCGATACATTGCTGCCTCTCTCAAGATCAGCCATTTCTTCAACAGAGTAACGGAGAGAGAGTTGACACAGTATTTATTAAATGATTTTGCTGTTACCGCCACAAGATCCTTTATCTATCGAAAAACTACGAGTTTCTACTTAAAAATAATTATATATATGGATTTCATCGAAAATGGACTTTGCAAAACATCATTTGCCCGCCACACAGCAGAGCTCAAAGCATTTTTTTTTTTGTGTCAACCATCTATTGTATTGTGTGACCCGGCATATGGTTTGTCCTCATCCGATATCCACCATTTATTAGTGTCAGAATAATAGAAGTAGTAATCACATGTTGCGTACTCTACACCAGCGCACCAGGCCTCTTACAAATGGCATAGTGCAGCGATCCTTGTTGAACACAATGGTGGGAACTCCCAGTACAAAGACAACTGTACTATTGACAGGTCTACCTGATAGCATCACCATCAGCAGTTTGCAAAATTCTCTCAAAGATGTTCCGAATGCAAGAAAAGTAGAGCTCCAACCAGGATGTTCCATCCATTATTTAGAGCACGAACAAGCGGCAACCGCTGCTTATGTTTTGAATAAAGCCAACTATCAGGTTGATCCGTATATCTGTGTACTCTTAACCTCTGTTTAACAGCTTACAAATAGGCCAGTCTTGGGGGCGCAACTCTGCCCAGCGTTGAATTGAAAAATATTCCTGTCAATACCACAGTTCCTTCTCTTCTCGAAGGATTTGCTCAATTTCAGCCCGTTACGGCCAAGCTTTTTAATTTAAGTGGAGCAGAAGAGCAGGTTTCGACTAAGTCATTTGCCACCATCCGTTTTAGATCCGTTCCAGGGCATGTTCCAGCTGTCGATAAGTTGTTTAAAGAGGTGAGTTTGTTCGCATTACTGTTTACAATAAATTCACTTCCCTTTGGTATTCAGAGTATTCGCAACAACGCAGCATTTCAAATTTCTAATCCTGTTCTGATGAATAAACCTGTTATCTACCTTCGCAACATAAAACATTTGGATGAAGGAAAGATTGCAAAGTTGCTTGAAAATCATCCTTCTCAACGCATTCAGTATATTCGCACTTCGAAGGATGGATTCCTTGATATGGCTATCGCTTATTTCAGTTCTGAGGAAAAAGCTCTGAAATGCTTAACTGAATTGAGGGAGACATGCATAGATGGGAAGAGATTGACTCTCGCATATCGGTAAGTTTTCGTTCTTATTCTCCATCCACATCTGAAACCACTTCGTTTTGTAGCGAAATTGGAGAACCAGCGGTTGTTGTCAAGAACTTACCGGTAGATGCCAAGAAGGGAGAAATTTCGAAATTGCTTCCCACTGTTTCAATTCAGAGATTGTGGATTAACAAGTACCAGGACATTGCTGAGGCTGTTGTTGTAGTTGACAGCGAGCAATCTGCGGAATTAGCGTGTTTGTCGCTCGCCAGGGAAACTATTCGTGGCAACCAGTTGGAACCTTCAGTTAGCAGTATACAAGACGTAGGATTTCAAGTTTCATTTGATAATTCTAACAAGATATCCGAGCAAGATCTCGCTGCTCATTTTTATGAAGAACCAGTCTCTGTAACATTCACCACGGATGCCAAGAGTTTAGTAGGTTTCAAGTCCCTCGATGACGCTCGTAGGGCGTTGAGTGCTTTCCAAGTGGGGAATATTCTACCTATCGAAGGTGCCTATGGTAAATTATCTGTGTTACCATCGTATGTCGTAGAAGTTGACGGATTACAAGAAGATGTTTCAGTTAACTCTTTACTGGAAACACTAAAACAAAAGGATTTGACCGCCAATCCAATAAAGACAAATCGAAATGCTATTGTTAAATTTCGGAGAAATATGGATGTAAGTTATTTTTTATTTATCTATGTACTGCAGAATATGGTTTGTAACGTTTTTAATAGGTTGTTCCTGGAATGAAGAAGATGAAAAACCTTAACTTCGGTAGTGTGAAAATCCGTGTGGAGCGATATACCCCATTGAATATTGATTTCCAATCATCATACGATAGTTCTGGAAATGAAGCCCGTGAAGAATCATTTGATTCTTACTCTTTGAAGACTCTCCTCAAGGACTCACTTGGTTCTGATCCAGCAACCAGATATCAAATCGCTAGAAATGCATTTGAGAGAGCTATGAGTGATGCACGAGCACTTGGTGATATCAATCACCTCTTAGATGATACTTTGCCGGCGAAGGTTCGGGAAGAGGCAAAAGAATTATTAGGTAAACGAGGGTCATCATCGAGTGGAAATGCAGCTACAAATCAGCGGTTGTTTGAAATTTTTTTGCAAAGAGAGGATATGCTTCAATTTTCAAGAGATTTTAAAGATTTTGAAGCTCTGTTTGGTCCTGCAAATTCATCCGATCCATTTGATTGGTCACAGTTCCGAGTGGAATCTAACGACCAAGCAGCAGAGTTGTTTTTGAAGTCCAAAGAGCTTGGAGATGCTGCTGTGAAGAACCAAGTAGAATCTTTGCTTGGATCTACCACATTGAGTGATGGGGAAATTGATATTGGGGATGGCATTGTTCTCAAATCTCTTGGATCACAGGCGAGTGAAAAAGAGGCTGCTTCGTTGGAGTCACCAACAATGTTGAGAGATAAGGAAGGTCGTCTGTGGTCTGGGGTTGTTCTTGATACGGACATGGTGCAAAAGTCAATGCCGGGTCAACGAGTTGGAACACATAGAGCGTTAGTGGTCGTTGGTAATATGAGAGGTTCGGCAGGTTATGGTATGGGCAAAGGTAAAACTAGTGGCGATGCAGTAAATGCAGCATTCCGGTAAGTCATTTTAGTGGCAGAGAATAATCTATAATTTGTTATGTGTCTTATTTTTGTCAGGTCTGCATTAAGGAATTTGATCCATATTGATCTATATGAAAATTATGGTCTAGCACATGATTTACACGGGAAACATAATTCATGTCAAGCATATATCCGGGCAACCCCGCGTTCACGCGTGATGGTGGCCAGCGATTTTGCATCGTCGGTTTTGTTGCGATTTGGCATCGGAAGTGCTTCTGTAAAGTTAGTTGGGAGACGAGATCCTTACTCGATGGTGCTAGCTTTGTTTGATGCTTTGTCGAAACATCAAAACATTGATGAGTTTGCGAAGGCGAGAGGAAAGCGATATTTGACGCTGAAGTGGGCACAGGATAATGGACTATAAAAAGCAATCAATTGTGGTGAGATTCTGTGTATATCTATAGTGTTAGAATTACAATTCCATTTAGTGTTGATACAAAGGTCGAATAAAAATATTAACTTCCTTTTCGAACTACCTTGTTATTATTCATATTGCAACCCCTTAGGATGGAGGGGCCATTGTGGGAGGTGGTCTAAAAGGTGGAGGCACTCCCATTGGTCGGGGTGGAAGTGGCATACCATTGGGAAGCATTGGAGGTGGAGGAAGTGGTTTTCCATCGGGACCAATCATCATTCCACCAGGGGGCATTGGAAGATACCCTGGAGGCATCATTGTTGGTATACCAATAGAAATGGACGGCTGATTTTGAAGGACCCATTGAGGATAGAATTGTTGGTAGTAATTTCGAAAATTCTCTCTGTGCCTCCATCCTATATTGAAAATAAATTAGAATTCTAAATTGTCGCACAACACATCGACTTGCTCGCGAACCTCTCATGTGTTGTTGTCTACCTGCCATAGAGTCATGGGTCAAATAAGCATCACAGTAATCACAATAATAACGCGGCATTTGTTGGAAGAATGGATGTAGAGACTGAAAATCACGACATCAACAGCGATTTTCAATTATGCTACAATATTTTAATTATTTTATTCGGTACATATGGGCACAGCGCACAGTATGTACAACTTATATATACCAATCCCAAATCCCAAATCCCAAATCCCAAATCCACACTTCTATTTGGCCACAGGCGCAGCACAGCAGGAGGAGGGCACAGCATGCCTGGTGCCGCATGCGCCAGCAGCGCAGGCGACAGCAGACTGCTGTGTGCCATATGTCCAGCACAGTTACTGCTGGGCGGTGTGCTGCGCTGCGCGCTGCTGTGTAACATAGAAGTATATGGTGCCATACAGAGTGCTGCAATAATAATAGTAGATAGTAGTGTCTATACCATATTCGAATATGGCATACAATACAGTAGTGGAATAAAACCCAAATAGCCACCAAAGCTTATATCATTTTCATAGCTGAGAAAGTAGTCATCGAAATGGTGCATCGCTACACTCTTGATTTCATGTCGGTAGTTAAAGCAGTCTTGATAGCATTGATAGCTTACATTGGGTTTTATATTAATAAGATATACACCAATTACAATGCAGCGATGAATCTTCCACCATTCTCTATCGTTGATCGTTGTGATTTGGTGAATCCTCAACATTGTGCAAATCACAATATTCTTGAAGCGGAACAAGTGTGGTTAATGGATAAAATGGATTGGGTGGAGATCGAAGGGCCATATCAGAATGGATACTACCATAGGGTGCACGAATTAGTCATCGAAACCCGTGCAACGAATGGATTTCATGCATATCATAAAATTCCCGCCCAGCGAATCAGCCTTACTTTAAATACATCACCGCAAATCCTGTTTCAACTGATTCGCTCCTCGGGAGGGTAAGTAATACACGAAATATATATAGTTGGTAGTTGGGAATTTTATTTTGCTTTTATCTTAACGATGGCAGATTTGCCCTATTTCATCCCATTTTCAATTCGGCAAGCTTCGATTCGCCGATTCAAAGCTATAATTGGGACCGAGGATCTTTGCATCTGGTTAAAATTCCGGGTCCTGGTGATGGCTTGGTTGCCTTGAGGGCGATCGACAACAATAAAATGATCTTGTCTATCAAGTCTGCTATTCCGCCGCAGATGATCGATTCTCAAACTGCAAGGCCAATTATGACTCTGGCAGTCAGAGTGAGTGCAATAGCAGAAGATAGGACGAAAGTCGAAATTTTCAATATCCTAACTGGGGATTTTCAACTATTGAAGGGATTCGCTGGTTATGCTTTAGCTGTACACAAGAACTATTATGCCATGGTAGATAGACTTCTTCGAGAATTGAATGTCATACAGTATTCCATAGAGTCAGCGAAAATTTCATCCAAGCGTAAAAGAGGTTATGATGAGTATTGGAAAAACTATCGCGGTGGTAACAGTAAAAAAGGTTTCAAGTAAGGTACAAGGGCATTTTAATCCATAGTTACAAATCAATTTGAATATTGAATTTTGGTTGAAGGCGCAGCAAAGGGTGTTCACGATCTTCTCCAGATATCTACAAAAGGTTACGATTAGCGCTCAAGAAAGTTTCAGGCCAGTGATCATCCTTACCTCAAGGGAATCTCCATCATTTTGTAGCCCTAGCATGAAATCCAAAGGAAGCCCTAGAAAAGATGTGGCATATGTCAATAACCCTTGTAAATTTCCAAAACCATGGGGTCGTAGCATTCCAACAATGCTTAGACTCACTCCTAGCATTTCAAACAATCCTTTTCTCTTTTTCTGACTTTTGTTCAATTTACCCTCTATTTTTTTTAATTCCAACATTCTTCCCTCAGGTGAATCAGCAAAGTCTTTTACGATTGCATCTGCTTTCACAGCATATTCACTTGATTTTACATCAGGAACGTTCAACCCAATGGAGTCATCCTGCAATAATGCAACGGCAGCTTTAAAGTCCCATAAACTCTGTCGAGCTAACTTCTGCAGATCAATCATAGGAACATCATTGTTCGATTTGAGATACAAATTTTGCAAATCTTTTTTTAAACTTAGAATATGCTGAATTTCTAGAATGTAGACTTGCTGCTCCAATAATTTTAATGCTCCTGACAGTATTGTGTCACGGATCATTCGCGCTTTCTCAGTCCTCTCCCTCACCATTAGCGTCGAAAAATTAATGCGGTGGCTGAAGTCCATTAAAGCAGCGCTGATTATCCCCTTCACCCTTTCAGGAAAATTGGCAAGAATTCTTCCAACATTGACTCTTTTCTGCATATTGCCGATTGAAAGATCAGCTTGATTGAGAACGTATAGATATGCGGTTTCAATATCGAAAAGCATGGATTGTTCATGCTGCCATTGATCAAATATAAATTATTGTAAAATAATAACGCAAGGCAACGTCCTACCTTATCCAAAACTGGCTGCAAATTTGATGGTATCCTGTTCCACACTTCAGAAATAGAGGAACAAAACTTGTCAAGATCCCAAAATGAACCATTCATTGCATGAATGAGCGGTTTTACAGAAGATATCGAACTAGTGTCCGAAGGATCTACCACAACAACCGAAATGGAGGAATATGCTCCCAATGAACTCTGATTTACAATCACGATATTACACAAGTACATGTATATGTATAATATAGCACGAAAATGATCATACCTGCGAAGTTTCATCATCGATAAGGGATGTCACATAATTTTTAAACATTCTCTCCAACTCACAACTCCCTTTAATAATGATCAAAAGCGATTCATTCAAACTAGGATTCAAAAGTAGTTTACAAAGAATTTGCTCGTAACGGGTAATATCTTCAAATCCATCTCGAGTACATTCAATGAGAACCACAATTGGGACCTTGATCTGAATCGAAAACTCTATAGCTTTTGCTCCACAAAATTCAGCTGAGTAAACTTGATCGAAACAGCTCCTTAAGACAATGGTATTTTGACCAATGTCAGAGAAAACACCTGCAATAAAAAATATAAGGAATGAATATTTCTACAATCCATCAACTACCATTGATGCTATTTGTGAAGCTGGTTCCCAACAAATCATTAACAAAATTAATATCTCCTGTAGTGCAATCAATGAAGCTAACAACATTGAGTGGTTTTTGATCATGTTTAAATGATTCAGAAGGATCAGAAGGTAATAATGACGCTCTGTAATACTTCTTCAATGCTGTTGTCGCTTTGGACTGTCCTTGTGGTGAAATGACATTGAACGGGGGCAATCGAGTGCAGTTAACATGCAACGACAAGGTAAACAAAAAGAAAAGTATCTTTCCAACCATTGTGGAACAACACATCTGAGTATAGATTTTATTAATCAATTAATAACAATACTTTTTTAATTAATAACAATACAGTGCACAGTGCACAGTCACCACACTTTCCTGCCGCCGCTGCTGTCTACATATATACAGTAGTATTATTAGGGTTGTACAGAATAAAATGGATTTATGGAATATGGAATCGCAGGGTGATATAAACTAGAAGCTTATCACACGATTTTGTTCATAAGTGGAGTGATGAATGCCATGCTCAAATTGTTGAACATTAGTTTTTACATTTGGTTTTTACTCTGCGCTTTTGTTCTAACCGAAGCAGCCACCGGCATCTCACCATTCAGGACACCATTTGCGATCAAATCATCCATTAACCAACGACCTGCTATGTCAATTAAAATCACAGCAAATCATGTTTCCAACTTTGTAGAGGGCACAGAAAATTCTATTCTGCAAGAATCTGTTTCCTCATCATGGTCCCTTCGAAAGAATGTAGCCAAAAATTTACTCGGTCTATGGGGAGTAGTCCAGGTCGTTTCCGTAATGGTTAATGCAGTCAAGCGTTTAATACCAATCGCTTTGCGGCCATTCAAACAAAATGATTTGCAACCTTTTCATTGGCTTCTTTATTTTGTTTGGTGTACTATAATGGGCTATACGGAGGGCTACAAAGCTTTTCAATTGAAGTTTGCGCCAATGGTGGTTTCTCGTGCTTTTGATTTGATTAACAAGCCTTCTTTCTTAAATTATCTTCTTGCTGGTCCTTATTCTATGGGGATGTTTAATGCGAGCAGAAAGCGTATGGTAGTTAGCTGGCTAGTAATGGGAGGTGTATTCTCTCTAGTCAAAATAGTCAAATTTTTGCCGTATCCGTACCGATCTATTATTGATGGAGGCGTGGTGATAGGTCTCAGTTATGGAACCCTCTCTATTATAGCGCTATCGTGTAAAGCTTTGTTTGGTGGGAAAGTGATGGATCCTGCTGATCATACGAAAAAGTCTTAAGTAGGGTACTCTCCATGGTGTTTGAGTTGTAGACGTTATAATGTTATATAGATAAAGAGGAAGTAGATATTCCCAATCTACTGTGTTGTTCAACGTCTTCTCCTATTAATTTAATACAATCTTTTATAAGTCATACAATCTACACAAGACAATCTAGCACAGTTTGCTGTCTTATCCCTGTTGAACCAAATGTACACACAACAATGCACAAGAACAGTGTCAATTTAATTGCTTCGACAATTTAAAGCAAATTCAATTCGAAAACCACAGATAGGACTCGTAGATATTCCCAGGTTGTGTCTATCTGCTGAATTGCACGCACAAGGTAGTGGTTATGCTTGATTGTAATTTTCTTCCTATATATATATCTAGTAATTACATGATGCATGTAATTGTTATCCATTGCAACTATTTTTTATCTTTTACGAAACGTTCAATGATCAAACGAGCTCAATCTTGGTTCATTTTTGACTTGACGAGTCTTGTATGTGGTTGAATTGTATTTGCTTTAAATCGTCTTATGTGTAGTTGGTGTAGATTCTGTGAATGGTAATAGAATTTTATTAATTTATTTGGAAAGACGTTTGAAACTCAATAGTTCTGTGTTAATTGTGGCGGATTCGCATATTATATAATATATAATGATGTTTTTACAAGAGCATATCTAACTTTCGAGCACTGTCTCTGAATCCGCTGCATATTCTTGAATCAAATCATCAGCTATATGGTTATATTTAGATGAATTTCTCTCAATCTTTTGGGCTAGTGCAAATGCTTCTCTCAAATTTAATTGTGCTTTGCTATCCATCGAAACGGCGTAATTATCTCCACCATAAATTGGCTAACAAACTGCGTTGGGGAAGGTGAAGATCGCATCCCCGCTCGGCGAGCCGTCCATTCACTCCCGGACAGTGTGGTTAATTAATTGGGAACTCCAAACTGTGGTAGTCTATTGAACCCTTCCACCTTTCCCTATTTGGTAATATTTGGTATTGGTATTATTGTAGAAGAAGATGGAGAAGCAGTCCAATGGCGTTGGGGCGCAAAGCCGAACCGTTTCGCCACCCCGCGCTCTGTGCTGGGCGCGATATACCATGTACTCATACCATTATTATGGCATTTATAATACCTTTATAAAACAAATAAAACTACAAACAAGAGAAAAGATACGGAATTATCGAACGTTGTCTATAAATATAAACTTTGCATTAGAAGATGTCTGCCAGGCCTGTTGTTAAAACTTCCCACATGAATCAGGCCATGCAAGAATTTGCGATAAATGCTGCCCAAGTAAGTTTTCAGCTCTACCAATTTCTTTTCTTTTATATCATGGCTACAATCATTGTCGGACAGGATGCTATTGCCAACTTTACAACGGAACATGAAATTGCCACAGCAATCAAAGCGAAATTTGAGCAACAGTACCCTTCGACGTACGATGTGCAATTGCGTGATTGTTCTATCCCCCCTTATCTTAACGATATTTTCCTAATTTAATAGATGGCATTGTTTTGTGGGTCGAAACTTTGGGAGCTTTGTCACTCATGAGGCTTCCAAATTCATTTATTTCTATATTGGTCAAATGGGCATATGTATATTTGCCACAGCATGAACTAGAACAATTTGGTTATAAGTTTTAGAACTGTTTTGTGAGTGTAGATGTTGTTGTACAGTAATTTTCCATGTGATTACTTCATATGATGTAAGTATGGCTCCACAAGTTTGTATTATATTTCACAAGTTAAGTCAACCATAACTGGTACATTTGCATCAGCCAAATAACCCAACATATACTCAATACCACTGAACAAACAACTGAAACGACCATAAGAGGAAGAAAAGGGAGAAAAATTGAACCATCATATCGTAAAAATAAATATCCATGAACTTCGGAGTATGCGGCTGTGACCAGCAAAGCAGATACACAACAAGAGATGGATCTAAAACCATCAACAAAAAACCACAATCATATAACCACAATCGGAAAAATTACAGCAGAACACTTACATTTTGAATGATTTCGGGAAAGACTTTATATCCAATATTGACCAATGCATGGCAATTGAGAAAAGCAGGATGACAGCTGTAAAACGCAAGCAAAAGACATCGTATTAACAGAGCATATGCAAGCCGACGACGAACTATTATCTTACATTTTATGAGCAGTTCAAATTTGCCATGTATCAGTGGTAAAAGTGCTACAGTTCCAGCAGTAGAGAGTAG
>JACCEA012538228.1_pt1 | contig 10693 bp, 9 predicted proteins | sample 7449851 | NCBI WGS metagenome assembly JACCEA01 (sample SAMN15323453, study PRJNA562643) | freshwater metagenome | isolation source: river surface water | place: USA:Blue River Watershed | collected 2017-08-18 | reverse complement strand
GCTCTGATCCTCACCTCACGGTGGAGAGGTGTTACCTCCTGCGCTGTCCTGTGCAGTCCGGACGTTCCTCCAGTGCCTGGTTTCCCAGATTGCACCAGCGGCGGTCTGGCGAGCTTCACGCCCTGATTATCGCCGCAGCGCATATCCACATGCCGCGCAGTCATATCAAACGGCGCACAATGCCGGTCATCTTTTGACGGAGACCCCCATGAAAGCCAACAACGTCCTGCAAACCATCGGCCGTACCCCCCACATCCGTGTCAACCGCCTGTTTGGCACGGGCGCCAATGTCTGGATCAAGTCCGAACGTGGCAACCCTGGCGGCTCCATCAAGGACCGCATTGCCCTGGCCATGGTCGAAGACGCCGAAAGCCGGGGTCTGTTGCAGCCTGGTGGCGTCATCATCGAACCGACCTCGGGCAACACCGGCATCGGCCTGGCCATGGTGGCCGCCGTCAAGGGCTACAAGCTGATTTTGGTGATGCCCGACAGCATGAGCATCGAGCGCCGCCGCCTGATGCTGGCCTACGGCGCCAGCTTTGACCTGACCCCGCGCGAGAAGGGCATGAAAGGTGCGATTGCGCGGGCGCAAGAGCTGCTGACCAGCACGCCGGGCAGCTGGATGCCCCAGCAGTTTGAAAATCCGGCCAACGTCGAGGTGCATGTGAAAACCACGGCCCAGGAAATCCTGGCCGACTTTCCCGAAGGCATCGACGCCCTCATCACCGGTGTGGGCACGGGCGGGCACCTTACCGGCGTGGCCAAGGTGCTCAAGGCGAAATTCCCCAAGCTCCAGGTGTTTGCGGTGGAGCCTGCGGCTTCGCCCGTGATCTCGGGCGGTGCGCCAGCGCCGCACCCGATCCAGGGCATTGGCGCGGGCTTTATCCCGAAAAACCTCGACACCGCCTTGCTCGATGGCGTGATCCAGGTCGACGCCGAAGCCGCGCGCGACTACGCCCGCCGCTCGGCGCGTGAAGAAGGCCTGCTGGTCGGTATTTCGTCGGGCGCCACGCTGGCCGCCATTGCGCAAAAGCTGCCCGAGCTGCCCGCAGGCGCCACGGTGCTGGGCTTCAACTACGACACGGGCGAGCGTTACCTGTCGATCGAAGGTTTTCTTCCCGCCGCTTGATGGGCCAGTGGCCCGACGACAATACGGGCCATGAAAACCATTCGACTCAAGGCCGGGAAGGAACGTTCCCTGCTGCGCCGCCATCCCTGGGTGTTCGACTCGGCCATCGCCAAAGGCGGTGGCGACGCGGGCGAGACGGTGCGCGTGGACTCCAGCGAGGGTCAGTTTCTGGGCTGGGCCGCGTTCAGCCCGAACTCGCGCATCAAGGCCCGCATCTGGAGCTTTGACGAAGCGCAGCGCATCGATGCGGCCTTCATCCACGAACGCATCGCGCAGGCCGTGGCCGCGCGCCAGTGGTTCGACATCCAGAGCGACGGCCTGCGCCTGGTGCACGGTGAAGCCGATGGCCTGCCCGGCCTGGTCGTGGACCGCTACGGCGACACCCTGGTGGCGCAGTTCGGCAGCTGCGGCACCGAAAAATTCAAGCAAGCGATTGCCGACGCGCTTTTGCAGGTCACCGGCCTGACGCGCCTTTACGAGCGCTCGGACGCCAGCGTGCGCCAGCTCGAAGGCCTGCCCGAGGTGACCGGCTGGCTGCGCGGTGAGGGCGCCACCGAACTGACCCTCCGCGAGCACGACTGGCGGCTCACGCTGGACGTGGCCACCGGCCACAAGACCGGCTTCTATCTGGACCAGCGCGACAGCCGCAAACGGTTTTTCGAGCACACACGCCATCGCCAGTTCGGCAAGGTGCTCAACTGCTACTGCTATACCGGCGGCTTCACCGTGGCGGCACTGGCGGGTGGGGCGGGGCAGGTCACGTCGATTGACTCGTCAGGGCCTGCACTGGAGCGTGCCCGCGCCCATGTGCGCCTGAACGGGTTTGACGACAGCCGTGCCACCTTTCTCGATGCCGATGTGAACGCCAGCCTGCGCCAGTTCATCGAGCGTGGCGAGACTTTCGACGCCATCGTGCTCGACCCGCCCAAGTTCGCGCCCACCGCTGCGCACGCCGAGCGCGCGGCGCGTGCCTACAAGGACATCAACCGCCTGGCTTTCAAGCTGCTGGCGCCGGGCGGTGAGCTGTTCACCTATTCGTGCTCCGGTGGCATCAGCGCCGACCTGTTCCACAAGATCGTGGCCTCGGCCGGGACGGACGCGGGTGTGGACGGTTTTATCAGCGAACGCCTGCAGGGTGCCCCCGACCACCCGATGACGATCGCCTTCCCCGAGGGGGAATACCTCAAGGGTCTGGTGGTGGTGCGGCGCTGAAGAACGCTGTTGGCAAGCCACCGCTGACAGGGCAAGCGCCCGCGCAACAGCCCATTGGCCTGACTGCAGGAGCCAGCCCTGCTGGCGTCCATCTCAGTCGCGTGTGGCGTGCCGCTGCACACAGTCAATATAGGCCTGCCCGTCGGGCATCCGGCCCGAACGCTGGCTCTCATAGACCATGCGGCCCAGGCATTCCATGGCCTGGTGGTGGGCATCGTGCAATGAATTGAGTTTGTGCGTCAGCAACTCCACCGCCTGGCGGATGCCGCGCGGCTGGTCGATGCTGCATTGCTCGCTGATCGACAGGTGCATCGACAGGTGCAGAAATGGGTTCTCGGCATTCGGGTCGGCTTTGGCCATGTCACGCAGTGCGGCATCCACGTCCGACAAGGTGGCGTGGTATTCGGGATGTTCGGCAATCCACTGGCTGACCAGCGTTTCCATGGGGTCGAGTGTGGCGTCGGTGCGGGCCTTGGCATAGACGCCACAAAAAAAGCGGCGGACATCGGCTTGGGACGGTTGGATCAGCATGCGGCGATTGTCGCGGACCGCTTGTCGCGTACAGGCAGCCCAGCGCAGAAAGATGCCCCAAAATGGCATGGAAAGTCCTGCAAACATGCAGGATAATGCATCATTCATTTGTCATCATGCAATCTACGTCAGGAGCCACAGCATGACCCAAGCCTTCATTTGCGACGCGATCCGCACCCCTTTTGGCCGTTACGGCGGCGCGCTCAGCAGTGTGCGCACCGACGATCTGGGTGCCGTGCCCCTGCGCGCCCTGATGGCCCGCAACCCGAATGTGGACTGGGCCGCCGTGACCGACGTGCTGTACGGCTGCGCCAACCAGGCCGGTGAAGACAACCGCAACGTGGCCCACATGAGCAGCCTGCTGGCGGGTCTGCCCATCGACGTGCCCGGCGCCACCATCAACCGCCTGTGCGGCTCCGGCCTGGACGCCGTGGGCACGGCGGCGCGCGCCATCAAGGCCGGTGAAGCCGGTCTGATGATCGCCGGTGGTGTGGAAAGCATGAGCCGCGCCCCGTTCGTCATGCCCAAGGCCGAGAGCGCCTTCAGCCGTGCCAACGCCGTGTACGACACCACCATTGGCTGGCGCTTTGTGAACAAGCTGATGAAGGCCCAGTACGGCGTCGATTCGATGCCCGAGACGGCCGAGAACGTGGCCACCGACTTCAAGATCGAGCGCGAAGCGCAAGACTTGATGGCCATGAACAGCCAGCTGCGCGCTGTGGCCGCGATCAAGGCTGGCCACCTGGCCCGCGAGATCGTGGGCGTGAGCATTCCCCAGAAAAAGGATGACGCCATCGTGGTGGACACCGACGAGCATCCGCGCGAAACCAGCCTGGAAGCGCTGGGCAAACTCAAAGGCGTGGTGCGTCCGGACGGCACCGTGACCGCGGGCAATGCCTCGGGTGTGAACGACGGTGCCTGCGCCTTGCTGCTGGCCGGTGAAGCCGAAGCGGCCAAATACGGCCTGACACCCAAGGCCCGCGTGGTGGGCATGGCGACCGCCGGTGTGGCCCCGCGCATCATGGGCATCGGCCCGGCCCCAGCCACGCAGAAAGTGCTGGCCCAGACCGGCCTGACGCTGGACCAGATCGACGTGATCGAACTCAACGAAGCCTTTGCCGCCCAAGGCCTGGCCGTGCTGCGCATGCTGGGCCTGAAAGACGACGACGCCCGTGTGAATGCCTGGGGCGGTGCGATCGCCCTGGGTCATCCGCTGGGTGCCAGCGGTGCGCGTCTGGCCACCACCGCCATCAACCGCCTGCACACCACGGGTGGGCGCTACGCGCTGTGCACCATGTGCATCGGTGTGGGTCAGGGCATTGCGCTGATCCTTGAGCGCGTCTGAGTCTTCGCGCTCAACAACAACGGCGCCCTTGGGCGCCGTTGTTGTTGGTGCAGAGGGTTGTCACAGGTCACCGCGCGCCAGGGCGCGGGCGCGGATGTCTTCAAACCCATCCGGAGGCGGAAAGCGCGCATCGCTTTTGCCCGCCCGCAGGATGGCGCCGGGCACCTCATGACCGACCATCCTGGGCATCTCGGCCGCACAGGCCAACAGCTTGTCCAGATCCACACCGGTGTCCATGCCCATTTCTTGCAGCATGTGCACCAGGTCTTCGGTGCAGATGTTACCGGTGGCACTAGGCGCGTAGGGGCAGCCGCCCAGGCCGGCCAGCGACGCGTCGTAGTTCTGAATGCCCACGCCCAGACCCGCGATCACGTTGGCCAGGCCCATGCCACGCGTGTTGTGAAAATGCAGCGTCAACTCGACGCCCTTCCAGCGCAGGTCCAGTCCTTCGGTCAAGTCGGACACTTGCCGCGGGTTGGCCATGCCGGTGGTGTCGCACAGCGTGATGCCGTCGACACCTTGTTCCACAAACCAGTCACCCAGCGCGATCACGGTTTGGGGGTCCACCGCGCCTTCCATCGGGCAGCCAAAGGCGGTGGAGAGCGAGATGTTGACGGCGGCGGTGCCGCGCGCTTCCCGGATGATGTCGGTCAGCACGCTGCGTGACTGCCGGAGCGTCATGCGTGTGTTGGCCAGGTTGTGCGTTTCGCTGGTCGACATGACCAGGTTGATCTCGTCCACCTTGCATTCCATGGCGCGTTCGGCGCCCCGCATATTGGGCGCCAGGGCCACGTAGCGCACGCCGGGCACGCGCACGATCTCCATCATCACCTGCTCGGCGTCGCGCAGTGCCGGAATGGCCTTGGGCGAGGTGAAGGAGGTGACCTCGATCTTGCTCAGGCCGGTCTGGCTCAGGGCGTTGACCATGCGGATCTTGTCTTCGGTGGGCACGAAGACAGACTCGATCTGCAGGCCGTCGCGCATGGCCACGTCGTTCACAAAAATGCGGCGCTTGTTCATGAGTGCGCCGAAGGAAGGGCCTTTGAGTGCCATCACAGTACCCCTTTGTCGCGCAGGTCGGCCATGCGGGCCGGGTCCACGCCCAGTTGTTGCAGAACTTCTTCGGTGTGCTGACCTAAGCGAGGCCCACCACCCGCAAACGAACCCGGCGTGTCGCTGAGTTTGGGCAGCACGCCCGGCACCATGAGTTGAGAGCCGTCGTCGAGCTGGATTTTTTGCAGCATGCCGCGTGCCTGGTAGTGCGGGTCGCTGACGATGTCCTTGACGGTGTAGACCCGCCCGGCAGGCACGCTGGCGCTGGCCATGCCTTGCAGCACATCGTCCAGCGAACGCTGCCCGGTCCAGGCGGCAATCGCAGCGTCTATTCGGGCCATGTCCTGCACGCGGCCGGGGTTGCTGGCGAGGGCCGGGTCGTTGCCCAGGTCGTCGCGGCCAATGAGCGTCATCAGGCGTTTGAAGATGCTGTTGCCGTTGCCTGCGACCAGCACATACTGGCCGTCCTGGCAGGGGTAGGCGTTGGTGGGCGCAATGCCCTGCAGTGCGCTGCCGGCAGGCTCGCGCACCATGCCGTAGCGGTCAAACTCGGGCACCGCGCCTTCCATCATGTTGAAGACCGATTCGTACAGTGCCACGTCGATCATTTGGCCTTTGCCTGTGCGGGTGCGGTTGTAGAGCGCCATCATGATGCCGATCACCCCATGCAGTGCCGACAGCGAATCACCGATGCTGATGCCGGGGCGCACAGGGGCCTCGCCCGGCATGCCGGTGATGTAGCGAAAGCCGCCCATGGCTTCGGCAATCACGCCAAAACCCGCCAGGTCGCGCAGTGGCCCGGTCTGGCCGTAGCCCGAGATGCGCAGCATGATCAGCTTGGGGTTGAGTCGTGACAGGGTCTCGTAGTCCAGGCCCCACTGCTCCAGGGTGCCGGGTTTGAAGTTTTCGATCACGATGTCGGCTTCGCTGGCCAGCTGGCGCACCAGGTCTTGCCCCTCGGTTTGGCGCAGGTCGATGGCCACCGACTTCTTGTTGCGCGCCTGCACATGCCACCACACCGAGGTCACGCCCTCGGGCGTGCGCCAGGTGCGCAGCGGGTCGCCGCTGCCGGGGGCTTCGATCTTGATGACTTCGGCACCAAAGTCGCCCAGCGTCTTGCCGGTGAAAGGGCCAGCGATCAGGGTGCCCAGTTCGATGACGCGGATGCCAGTCAATGGGCGATTGTTTTCAGCATTCAAGGCGTTTTCTCCGTGTGATGCGTGAACTGTACGGACGCTCGGGTGAAGTTTCCAGCGGTCATTGGGGAGGTCTGCCATCGCCAATGGGCATGGCAGATAATTTGCCCAACCTCGGAGACCTGACTTGCGCCACGACCTGCAAACGCTCAAAGCCTTCATCGCCATTGCCGACGAAGGCTCGATTGCCCGTGCCGCTGAGCGCGAAAACACCGTGGCCTCGGCACTGTCCAAACGCCTGGCCGAAATGGAGCATGTGTGCGGCACCGATCTGCTGATCCGCCACCGCCGTGGTGTCTCACTCACGCCCGCTGGGGTCGAGCTGGTGGCACATGCACGCCGCGTCATGGCCGAGCTCAATCAGCTCGAAAGTTCACTCAGCGGTTTTGTGTCGGGTGTGCGCGGGCAGATCCGCCTGATCGCCAACACCTCGGCCATTGTGCAGTTTCTGCCGGCTGACATTGCCCGTTTCGTGGACAAACACCCGAGCCTCAAGATCGACCTGGAGGAGCTGACCAGCGAGCAGGTGCAAAAACAGGTGCAGGACGGTCTGGCCGACATCGGCGTGATGGTGGCCAACAAGCCGCTGGACGCGCTGGTGTGCCGCCCCTACCGCACCGACCACCTGGTCGTGATGATGCCGGCGGGCCATCCCCTGGCCAAAGCCAAAAAACTGCGCTTTGCCGACACGCTGGACTTTGACCATGTGGGCCTGCCACGTGGTACTTCTCTGTGCGAGTCCATCCTGGCCGCCGCGTACAACCTCGGCAAGCCTCTGAAATTGCGAATGCAGACCACCAGCTTTGACGGCCTGCGGCGGATGGTGGGTTCTGGCCTGGGCATTGGCATTTTGCCGGCCGGTTGTGTGTTGCCTTTTCTGAAAGTGGAGGGCCTGGCGGCCTGCCCGCTGGATGAGCCCTGGGCCGAGCGTCAACTTCTGGTCGTGACCCGTGAGCGGCATACCCTCACGCGCGTGGCCAGCCTGTTGGCCGATCACCTGACCCATGCCACGTAACCGCTGACGCTGAAAATGGGCGGGCTCACTCCAGCGAGATGCCTGCCTCCTTCACCAGCTTGGCCCATTTCTCGACATCGCTCTTGAGGAAGGTGCTGAACTGGGCTGGGCTGGGGTGCCACCGATGATGTCACCACCCTGACCGGCAATATTTCCATCACATCCGGCTGCTTGAGGATCGCGCTGACCTTGCTGCTGAGCCGGTTTACCACTTCCTTGGGCAAATGGGCTGGACCCATCAAGGCGAGCCACTGGCTCATTTCAAATTGGGGCAAACCCGCCGCATCGTTGGCGGCAAGGCTGTGGCCTACGCTCAAGAGGCCATCAAACCGCAAATTGCGTCACTTCGTTGCGGGTCGCATCGGCCAGACGCGACAGCTCAATCACTGTGGCCGTGATCTCTTCAGAGGCGTTGGCATTGTTTTCGGCAATTTGGTTGAGATTGCCCATGTTGGCGTTGATTTCTTCAACCGCTGCGCTTTGCTGCTCCATGGTGGCGGCAATTCTTTGCAGCATGCCATCGGTGTCGTGTGCGCTGGCCTTGATGCGCAGCATGTCTTCGGCCACTTGTTTCACGGTGGCGACGGCGCGTGTGGCTTCGTCAACCGCTTGCTGTACCAGCAAGGTGATTTCCTGGGTGCTTTCAGCGCTGTTGGCTGCCAGTTTGCCGACTTCTTCCGCTACCACCGAGAAGCCTTTGCCATGCTCACCCGCCCGCGCAGCTTCAATTGCCGCGTTGAGTGACAGCAAGTTGGTTTTGTTGGCAATGCCTTCAATCACCTCGGTGATTTTGTTGATCTTTTGGGAGTTGGCCGCAATGTTGTTGACCACCTCGATCATGGCCCCCATTTTTTGCTGGCCATCCTGAACCAGATCCATGGCGATGCGGGATTTGGCGCTGGCCTCTTCGGTGTTGCGCGTCACATCCATCACTGCGGTGGTGGTTTGTCGCAAGGCAGCCGCCACTTGGTTCATGGCGTGTCTCTGGTTTTGCGCGCCATCAGATATTTGTCCAATGGCTCCAGAAAATTCATTGGCGGCCGTGGCAACCTGGTGTGTATTCTGGTTGATGACCTTCATGGCTTTGCTCAGGGCATCGAGTGACCGGTTGAGGTTGTGGCGCAGTGTTTCCAATTCGCCGCGTCCCTCGGACTGAACGCGCATGGTCAAATTGCCTTGCGCCACGCCGTTCATCACCCGACCCACATCGCCAAGCATGGACTGCAGGGCCTGCATCGCCTGCAAAGCTTGTTCCATGGCTTGCCTGAAAGCACCTTTGACTTCGGCGCTGCGGGTGTTGCTGGTGTTGAACTGTCCGTTGTAGAGTGAATGCATGACCTGGTTGATGCCATCCATCGTGGTCTGGATGCTGTCTGCACTGGCGTTGACCGCCTGTTTCATGGTCAGCAAATCGCCTTTCAGGTCGGCTTGCACGCGCCCTGAAAAATCACCATCGGCAATGGCGGTCACCACCGTACTGACCTCACCAATGGCTTTTTGCTGGGCCTCCAGCATGGCATTGAAGGCTTTGGCCATTTGGCCGATTTCGTCGGAGGCATGGATGTCCACACGCATCCGGTAGTTGCTGGTCGATTCAATGTCGTGGATGGCTTGCTGCATTTTTTGCACGGGCAACACGATGGTGCGTGTGACGACATAGCTGATGAGTGCACCCAGCAACAAACCGAAGGCAGCAGCCAGCACCACGACATTGCGTGAAAGGGTGCTGGCATCAACGATGCGCGTGCTCATGTCATTGGCTTCATCGACCTGAGTCTTGCGCAGATGGCCCAGCTTCTCATTGAGCACATCGCAGCGTTTGTCAAAATCCTCCATCAAGGCGTTGCCAGCCTGGATGCCTTTGGTGATGTAGGCCTCCGCCATCCGTTTGCCCAAGGTGTAAAACTCGTCAAATTCGAGGCCAAGATCGTCCATGGCCTGGACCGCCTGCGGGTTATTTTCCCGTTGGAACATGGTCCTGAATTTTTCCAAGTTGGCCTTGAAAGCCTGAGCGTGGGTTTCCGCTTCTTCCAGACCGTCTCGGTTATGGGTGGCCGAAACATCTTGCAGAAACTGCTGGACCTGGGTCACATCCAACACCATTTCGTCAGCAGTCAAGGCATAGGGCAGGCTCTCGCGCTGGATTTGCTGGGCATCTTCAACGACCGCATTCTGGAAAAACACAATGCCCGCCATGGCCAAAAGGAACACACCGATGACGATGCCGAAGCCTGCAACCAGGCGGGGGCCGATTTTGAGTTGTTTCAACATGCGGTAATTCCTGAGTCAGTGGTCAGACTGGATTGATGATTGTGGTGAATTTACCTCTTTTTTGTGATGATTCCGGATTTTGGGACAAAGTTGGAAGGATCGGTGTTTCAACAGGCGTGGGTGCCCTTGGCGTAAGCAGTTGTTTGTGCAAGGCTGTCTTCGACCGCGATGTCGGTTTCTTTCAGGTGTGGCGGCAGCACCACCACGCCGTCTGCATCGGCCACCAGGCGGCAGCCGGGCGTGAAGGTCACGCCACCAAAAGTCACCGGTACGTCCACCTGACCCTCCCCTTTGCGCTCGCCCCGGCGTGGGGCTGTGCCCAGGGCTTTGACGCCAAGGGCCATGCCACCGACCTCCACCGCATCGCGGATGGCGCCATGGAAGATCAGCCCGCGCCAACCGTTTTGCCTGGCAATGCCCGCCATCACGTCGCCAAACAAGGCGCGGCGTGTGGAGCCGCCACCGTCCACCACCAGCACCTGGTCATGGCCCGGCTGGTTGACCATCTGGCGGATCAGCTCCACATCTTCAAAGCACTGGACGGTGCGGATGGTGCCCGCAAACGAGGCGTGCCGGCCGTAGCTGTTCAGGGGCAATTCACAGGCTGCGATGTCGCTTCGGGCGTCGCACAGGTCAGAGGTTTTCATGATCCGAGCTTACACGCCCTGGTGGGGCTCACTTGATGAAGCGCACCTGCTGGTTGATGCGTTCCAGAATCGGCTTCTTCTTCTCGTTGAAGACGGCTTTGTTCTCTTCGATCAGATTCTTGCCTTTGGTGTCGATCGAGATGATCAGCGGGCCGAATTCCTTGACACGGTTGATCCACAGCGTCTCGGGCATGCCCAGGTCTTTCCACTCGGCGCCCTCGATCTTCTCGACCTGCGTGGCCGCAAGCACGGCACAGCCGCCGGGGAAGATCGCATGCACAGCCTTGTTTTCCT
>JACCEA011838612.1_pt1 | contig 10694 bp, 6 predicted proteins | sample 7449851 | NCBI WGS metagenome assembly JACCEA01 (sample SAMN15323453, study PRJNA562643) | freshwater metagenome | isolation source: river surface water | place: USA:Blue River Watershed | collected 2017-08-18 | reverse complement strand
TACAAGGAAAAATCCATGAAACCATTTGAACCAGGCATTCTTGTTAGGGACCAAACCTTTAGCGGTAGCGAGCTATTGGAAAACTCAATGCAAGTCGGTATGCCTATCCGACATTTGAATCACGCCATTGAGGCACAGGCTGATGGCGATCAGTTCCGTACAGTAAAGAACGTATTTGAGAACGAAGCCAAGGATCTGGAGTTCGATAAGCGCCTTGCTGAGAATCTCCATCGCTATAAGCAACATTTCATCAATCGTAATAAAGAGCATGCTGCCTTCTTTGGTGGTAACCTGCTTGGCGTTAACGTCGTGCGCTTCGTCGATGCCGATCGCGATAATTGGTTTGATTACATCATTCAAGCTGATGAAGAGCTACTGCGCGAGCGCTTGCACAATCTCCCAGGTATCAATCCTGAATGGCACATCTCGTCTAACGTGATGAACCTTTCGTGTATCTATCTGGTGCACAAGTTCTTTCATTCACCATTACCTGCTGCTCAAAAACGTCAAGCTATGTTTGACGTGTTGTTGATTCTGCAATTCAAGTTCATATCGTCGATTCTCTTCCGCTTCTTCCCTTATCCTGCAGATCGTGCTGTGGCTGAAGCTACATATGCCGCGCTTAACATGAAGTTCATTCTGAAGGAAAAGGGTTCATGGCTCGGGCTCTTAAGTCATCGCTGCGAAGAAATTCTTTCTCGTAGTTCTCCGCACTATCGCGCCATCTCTTCGATGGATAACGATAAAGAAGTTGTGGATATGCTTAATGCTATTCACGGTGCGCTGAAGGGTTACGTGAAGAACATGCGTGAAGTGATGGAGCGTGTTCGTTTAACTGGTGGTAAAGTTAGTTCAGTGTCTTCTGTTGCTGGTGTCGATGGGGAAGAGATCCTCAAAGACAAAACTCGTGGTCCGGTTGTTTATACCAACTACCTAAAGTCTATTCTCTCGGATAAGAACTCTTTCATTCGTGAAGAATTGCTTTTGGTGATTACGAAGATCATGCCGTCGGCGAATTATCGTCATCTGCGTTCTTCTTTGGAACACTTGTCTGCTAACTACTTCAAGACCGATCACCAGAAGATCGAGCGTATCATCAATCTTTCGATGGTGCACGCCTTTGCTTATTTGTCAGACAATCGAATTGCTCTGCGCTCCAACATCGATCTTTCTTCGATGCTGATTCGATTGAAGGGTGCTTACACTTCTTCGCGTTCTACCGATCCAGATCTTCTGGAATTACGTTCGCTCGTGGAAGAAGTGATTCGTCCTGCTGTTGACAGTAAGACTGAAGCTGTGGTAGCCAGTGTGCGAACCGGTGTTCTTCTTTACATCGTTTCTCGTGCTTACACCAAGAACTACTATAGCGGCGCATAAGCGACATAAATAGCCAGGAGGGGAAACCCTCCTGGCTTTTATGCTGTTGCTTTAAAAACGACGCTGATTAAAGGAAGCACCACCATTCCAAGAAGAGGAAGAAGCAGTTCCGTTCCAGGATGCATTGGCTTGACGCTTCTGCCAACTCATTCCATTACCGGCACCACTCACCCTATCGGTACGGCGTTTTTCTTTCGCCTCTTTCACCACGGTATCAACGTTGAAGACCTCGTTCTCTTCCAAGACGATGCGTGAAGACAAAGCACGGATTTCTTGTTCGATACGAGAGATGACGAACGTATCTTTAGATTGCGAGATTCTATCCGCCATAGCGTTGATGCGCTCACGTATGGCACGTTGTTCACGCTTCTCTTCTGCAGCTTGTGGATCAGCCCCATCGCCAGAGTCATTCAGCAAACTACCGACTAGTGAAGGTTCGATACCGTAATAGCGTAGATTCTTCGCTTGCGTGATCATCCAGTGGGTCAACAGCCAGGCAATACACATGTCGTCGTGCTCGCCAGGCGGGTGGTCCACTCGACCGTTCTTTGTAATCAGTCCATTGATCTGGTCAGCCAAAGTTTTGTCGTAAATGCGATCACACGAACGCTTTGCAGCCAACTGCAAAGTTACCGAATACAACGCGCTACGAGAAGTCATACCGCTACCAGAAGTCGTAAAACCAAACGTCTTCTTAAAGCGAGAGTATTGCTCGTGGTTATTACGAGACACCATGCGCTGCATTTCTTCAAACTGTACTTCATTGACTTGTTTGTCATTGACAACAGTGTTGAAGATTCGCTTAAACGGATTGATACCTGCAGCAGCTAACTCGATCAACAGGTAATCGATAATGCCCTGACCAGAAGAACGGTTCTCTGGATTAAAGGTAACGGTCGAATACTTGATGAGGAAAGCAGCTACCCACTTCGCTAAGTGAATCAAGTTGGTTTCATTGATGGTCGCAGCAGCAATTGTTTCAAGCGTTTGCGTATCAAGCAGATAGAAACAACAATCGTCACCGCCAGAAGCATTCGAAGAGTCCATACCGAGCACGAATGTGGAATCGTACATCCGCTTCTCGATTTGATCTTCAGGCAAGTACCAGCGCATCGTGTACGAACCAATCCGAGAAATGTCGGTATGGTCAGCACCTCTGACAGAATTGCGAATAGCTTCGAGAATAGTGGTAGACAGTGGAGAAGACTGACTACCAGACGTCCACATGTTGAAGTAGTCGCGGTTAGCATCATCGCCAGACTGAACAGATTCTTCCAGCTTCTCCATCAGCCATGCATCTGTCTTACCGAGCTGACGATGGTTCAGAGTGATGTTTACGCGAAGCTTACCCTTGGGACTAGCCTTACGAATAATCTCGTATAGATTAGCCTCATCAACAGCGTCAAAGAACTTCTCACTCCAGATAGCGGACTCGCTAATCATTTTGTAAATGAAAGCGCCGTCCTTATCGTCTTTCTTACCAGCCGTGGTAGTCAAGATAGTGCCGTAATAAGCACCAGCCTTCTTAGCACGATCAACCGCAGCACCAGTAGCAGCAAGAGCTGCTGGTAGCGCGATGGCGATGTTAGACTGGAAAGGACCTTCGTCGATATGGAAGATACCAGACGTCATACCACGACCCATGTTCAAAGCGCGCTTAGCAGAAGCCTGCGGCACGTGGGTCTTGTAGCGGTTCTTCAGACGATCACGAGTGATTTCTTCAGTGTTATTGACATCGCTGCGACATTGCTGATTCAAATAAGTCGGCAGTTCAGACGCAATGTCCTTCAGACGCTGGATGTTGGTGCTACGAAGTTTGTCATCCTTAGTCAACAAGTTGATTTCAGTATCACGACACCCGATGTTCATCAGGTAGGTCATCAACGAGTCGGTAGAGAAGGACTTACCAGTCTGACGAATCTGAATCAAGAACGTCATGACGTGGTTGAAGAACAACCAATACAGAGCTATGTTGCCTCGGTTAGCTTCCTGCTGAACAGGATCGCCACCACCGATAGCTGGAGCCTTGGCCACGCACCTGAAATAATACCATGGATTCACCGCACACTCTAAAGCTATTTCAGCTTTTTGCGTATCTGTAAGACCCGGAGCGTGTGGATCTACACCCTTTAGTCTTGGGTTGATAAGGGCGAGCAGGAAAGCATGATTCTTTACGCCAAGACTGCGATATAGCAGAGCAAGGCGTAAAAAGCTCTTGTTTGGAGTATCAATATCCACGATAGCCGATGGATATTTTTTCCAATCATTCATGAACAAAATTGGCATGGTAAAACCAAAAAAAAAAGGTGATGATGGAAGGAGAGAGGCTGGGATCACCCAGCCTCTCTCTACTTATTTTTCAAAACGGCATTAACCGCATCTTCAAACGACATTCTGCTATGATAGATGCGATTATAGACCGACCGACGATCGATACCTAAATCTCTACAGTGCGCCGTCAAAGACTTGTAAACACCGTTGTAAAGGTAGAATGGCGTAATTCTTCGATTGTTCTGCTGGTCTTCACGAGTAGCCCACTCACAATTCTCTTTACAATAACCTTTGTTATTGTCTTTCCTTTCAAGAGAATGATCGGACGATGGGCGAGGACCCATGTCTTCATAGAACTTCATGAAACTCGAATACCATTCATCACAAACCTCGATACCGCGAGCACCATAGTCTTTGTACTTATGGTGGGTTTTGATGTGGCAACGGCGTTTCATGTTATTCCAGACATAGTACTCTGGAAGATCACGCAGGCCATGTTTGGTGTATGGTGTCTTGCCTTGCTCTACTTTCAGGCATCCACAGCTCTCGACAAACCCTCTCCGCAGTTTCTCACTTGCGACAACCAGAACGTTTCCGCAAGAGCACCGACATTCCCACTGAGCTTCGCCTTTCTTAGAATTCTCAACGCGTTTAGTCACAGTAAGATAACCAAACACTTTTCCAGTAAGGTCAATGGATTTCATAATTTACCTCTACAGCTAAGGCGTATAAGCGCCTGATTCATAGATAAGGATATTTCTCCTTATCGTAATGTGTGTTTCAAATTAATTACGGCATAAAAGCGAGAGGGTCTCCCCTCTCGCCATTATGTCGCTGAGCTAGTAGCTCAAAGAGGAACTCCGCCATTGTCCCAAAGGATCATACCGGAAGTACCGAGTTCCAGATCGGTTTCAGGAGTCTTGCGAATCCACTCGATGTAGACGTTACCATTCACCGCCAGTCCGTTAAGGACCGAGAAGGTTTCGTTCCACTGCTCGATCTTCTTCTCAAGAACTTCGCTTCCACCAATCCGTACGCGGAAGTGCGTCGGCAATGGTGCTTCCATCTCACGCAATTGATCGTAGATCGGCTTCAGCGGCTTATAAAGCTTATCAATCCATTCAGTCAACGACGTACACTCGCTAGCAAGATTGAGCTTGTAGTAGTTGTAGTTGATGAATTCCAGACGACCGTGAGTGTCATTACCGTAAGCGGGATCTTGCCCATTCTCGTAAGCAATGGTCCAGTTTGTGTCGCGCTCAGTACCATCACGCCACAGCACAATTTGAACAGTCTGTGCATGACGGAAGTCTTCATACAGCGGATTGATGTCACTGAGAGTGACGTTAACGTTAAGCAGCTGATTAACACCATAGGCCTTTGGTTGGAAGCCGACGGTATTAACAGCATAGCGCACGTGTTCAGTCACATCGTAGCGAGCATTACGTTCGGACGAATGGAGGAACCAACGCAGACGATAGCCATTGAGATCGCCAATCCACTCAGGGAAGCAGTGCAGACGAACGTTGTAGGCGCCCTTAGCTTCGATGGTGCGGATCTGATACGGTTGCGTAACAAAGATCTGCTCGCCGCGGGTAGCACCATAGACGATCTCGTCAGCAGTAGGCGTATAACGCAACACTACAGGGATCTTCTGGTTGACCATGGTAGCCAAATAGCTTTCCATACCCAACAGACTGAACCGCACACCATCCACTGGATACTCGCGGGAACTACCGTCGGAGTAATTAACCTTACCCTTCAGATAGAGGCCCTGCAATGGAATATTGATCGGCAACAGCAACAGCTCATTATCGGTCTCACTCATGAACGGCGAGAGAAGTTCAATACCGGTGATGTAGCGCTCAGCCTTATTGCGGTGACGAATAAACGACGTGTTCTCAACCACGAGCTGGGTGATGCTAGCCGGATGACCTTCTTCCGTGAACGCCACCAGAGAAACGACTTCACCATCCGGCAAGTCTTCCATGGTGTAACAAAGCGGAACCGCATACTCGCTGCGATTCGTTCCAGCGTCAACACCAACCAATTCCAGAAGAATATCGTGGCCGATGAGGTTACCGCTATTGTCGTAGAAGGAAGAGATCACGCGCTGATCAGTAGGACCAGTCACTTGCTTCATGATGCGAGCAAAGCGACACACCGTACCCTTGAGCGACAAACGGTTCTCAACGGCAAGTGCATAAGGCGTAACCGACTTATCGAGATAGACTCGATAGGTGCTGTTGTGCGTCGAGCGCCCAGGTCCAGTAAGAACATCTTCCAGACTCAGCGTAGACGAATTGATCCGACCCCACGGTTCAAGTTGTGCGATCAAATCAACATCAAGTGCTTTCACAATCCACCAAGCACTAACGGTGGCGTTTTCAGTATCGGCAACCAAGTCACCGATATTTGGGATAAAACGTTTTTCGCCGACAGTGCCGTCCCACAACTCTTTGAGAGCGTAGATAGCAAAGCGACCATCGAGATTCCGAATAGGCACTTTGCCATCGGTTCCCGCGACCTCAGTAAGGTTTAAAGTAGTCATGGATGTTAACTCTTAAAGAAAAACGGCTATTCAAAACAGGTCGGAGGCGAACCTCCGACCCAGTTTAGAACTGCAACAAGTTGATGCCGATGCTGATATCGACTTCTGGCGCATACAGTTTGATGATACGTTCCAGAACACGAGTTTTGTACCGATCCATCGACACGTAATAGCTGTACGGATGCACGTGCACAGTTACATATCTGGTATCGATTTTCATCTTATTGCCAATTGGATCGAAATCCAGCAAGCGCTCGTATTCAGCAATACGGCCACGAATCCAATCATCGCCAAAGTGCTCATAGAACTTGTCATCCCACAGAACACCAGTTAACAGATCATCCATAATGCGACTAAGGAATGGGCTGTACAGGACATACCGGCTGCCATTAATGACGTTCGGGAAGTCCGGCTTTTGCTCTGGTATCTTGGCCGTCAGATAGTCACTGATTTCTTTGTCAATCGCCATCGATTCTGCGCGATACTGATACGTTTTATCTTCAACGCCACTATCAATCAGATAGTTGTTCATTGGGACAATGATATCGCGAATAGCGTACGGCATGCCATTTTCAGTACTGGTGATATTCACACCAATGCCGTCTTCAGCAAAGTCCAGGTCGGACATCTTACGCAAAGAACCACCGCAGACAATTCGCAACACCTTATCGTCGCGAATATCGAAACGATTGTTGACAGACAAATTGCCGTGGAAGACAAAACCAACATCTGGCGCAGGTGTGCGACTCATGTCTTTGTTACAGAAACCAGTAAAGCGGATCGTGAAGATCTGCTTCTCTAAAGTCTCATCGAAATATTTCTTCGTTGTAACAACGACACGTGCGTCCTGAACCATGTAGTCCAGACCTTCAATCAACGAATAGCCGTTGTAGAAGACATCCAGCTCACCCAAAGGCATGTCCAGCTTTTTATAAACTCCATCCTTCAACATCGTCAGATCGAATTCAAAAACACCAGCGATTGGTGCTGACTGGAACGAATAGGCCAGATGGCGTCTATTTGACAATACTCGATTAACCAAAGTTACATCGGTTACCCACTGATACTGGTTTCCAGTAATCAGGTAATATGGATCTCCGGTGCGGTCTTCCCAATCTCCGGTTTTGATACCACCCACAGCAGGCGCCGTGTAAAAGCGATAGTTGTGTACCGGATTCAGCGTACCGCTCGACGTATTGTCGAGAATGTCTAAAGAATCACCAGCGATGCCGTAAATCACCTCAACGAATTCCGCATTCGGCGATTGGCAGCTATAGGTGTTGTCGACAGTGTGTGGCGCAAAATACACCAGGCGTCCGTCAGCATCGTACTCATAGACCGTGCAGCATCCACGCAAACCTTCCGGAATGGTGACTTGCTTTTGCCCGTTATAAATTTCAACAGGCTTAGGCGTATCTCCAAGAAGTTTCGATGTAGCATTATAGCCGTATGCTTTCTGCACCATCTCACGAGTAATTCCACCCTGAGGTTGACGCATAATTTCAGCGTAGCTGGACGCTTCAAGATTACCAGCCTCCCAAACCGATACGTTTGAATCATTACCAACCATTGCAGCCAAAATTTTGTCAGGCGCCAGTTTGTAAAGTTCAAAAATACGGTTGTTATCAAAAACCAAGGGCCGTACATAACCAGAGTGGCGAATGGTCATGCGTAACTCTACATCAGCCCCAGCTAAGAACGGGTTGGCAGACTGAACACCATCGAGGCGCAGCGTCGGCACAGAGTAGTCGCGATGAGTAACCATGCGCATTGTGCGAGAATCGTTCTTGTGCACATACACACCAGCCCAGCGCCCATCGGTTCCGGTCTTCCCAAGATACAGGTCGACGTCGTCCTGGTATTCAATGGTATCTGAAGTTCCAGGATAGTGGAGTAGGTATTTGTGCAAACCATCGACAGTGCTTTCAAATTCTTCAAGTTCGCGAACTTTAAACACTACCTCTCGCTTAATTGAAGAATCAAACACATACTCGATGTAGTCGCCAGGCTTCGCGCTAACTAAATCAACGGAGCTCACTCGCCGGCCATTGACATAAAAGAAGACACCGCCATACGTCGGCAGCAATGCTGCCTCAGCCTGAAACTGATTAATGTCTGCAATAGACTCGCAACGAATGGACTTTACCTTGATGTCGCTTTCTGGAAAAGTGGCTCGAATGCTGTTGAAATAAGCATTGGAGTAGAGACGGATGAAAACATCGTCAGTTTCCAGAGAGAAATCAACAATCTTGACGGGTTTATTGTTTGGCTTGCGAATAGCGATAAGCAAGTTCTTATCACCAGTAACAATGTACCAACAAAGAGAACGCGGAATCATGATGCCTTTGGACGTATAGACATCCATCAACACACATTCTTGCTCCATCGCTTCTTTGGCGCTAATCCAGGTATTGGGTTTATTCAGCAACCCAAGAATCATCGGATGGACTTGGCCAACTTGATAAATGTGGAAGCGTGCATCGGGACCAGTGACGGGAAGCATGATCTTGCGCCACTGGTAATTGAAGCTAGTCCAGACGCCATTCTCAGGAGTGATCCGTGCCGGCTGGATAATTGCTTGTTTGTCTTGCTCGGGCGTGCACCATACGTTTTGGTAAGCATGGCCAAGCAAGTAATCTTTGGATACTTGATAGCTGCTCATAGAGAGCCCTTTTCCTTTGACGAAGCAAAAGTGAATAAAAAGCGCTACTCACCACTGTGAGTAGCGCTTTTCGAATGCAACCAATCAGGGCTTACCATGAGGTTAGTCTTGAATTGGCTGTCCCAGGTAGGCCATCGAACGCACAAAGCTATCGTGATGTTTGCGATACGTGTTGCGCTCAATGATTTGCGTCAGGCCGGCTTTCTTAAAGCCGCGATTTGCAATCGCTTGGAACAACAGCGTCAACCACACCGGGGGATATTCCAAAGCAACGCCAACCAACTCACGGCCAGCATTACCATACCAAGAACCAACCAGCACGCCAGTCAGCGTAGCCGGATTCAGATCTTCGAGGCGGACGCTTTGCGTAAAGGCCTTGATCACTTCGCAGAGTTCTTCCAGATCTTTGATGATCGGATGCGTTTCCACGATGTCGACAACGTCAGAATGGCGATAGCCACAGATGCGGGTGATGGCGGACATCAGGTAAGCGGTGTCTTCAGAACCAGCATCAGACTTATCCCAGAAACAATTGAGATAGAAGATAGCGGCAAACACAGAGACCTGAAGTTGCTGGCGAGCATCGAGGGCAAAACGCTTAGCTACGTTTTCACCCATCCAATGAGAGTAGATCATCAATCCTAGAGGAGAGATATCACGAACACGACCTTGATAACCATGATGCCAGTCTAAAGCAAGTTGTGCTTGGACGGTACGGGCCTGAAGTTCGATCTCATCGCGAACACGCATTTCGCCACTTGGCGTATTGCCAATAAAGGTGCGGGCATCGAAGAAAACAACATCTTCATCCTTCAGTTTAACAACGAAGGGGAAGTTGAAAGCGGGCACTCCAGCAACACCACCATTGAGGCCTTCACGAATCATGTGCACGTTTTCACGTATTTGTTGTGTAGCGCCGTGATAGTAAGCTTCCTGAAGCGACTGCTCTAATTTGCTCGTGACATAACCACGAGCCTGGGTTGTTGCAAAGGCAGAATTGAAAATTGTCATGTCTGTACTCTCAATTGGTAAAATTTACCCTTAATTCACAGCTGCGCAAGCATCATTTATTATGAGCGCGAGCCATTCCGTTATTGGCTTGCTTTTTATTCCATACGAACAAGTAAGTAAATACCTGCTTGTTCAATTTTGTTTCACGAAAACTATGGAATGAAAATTCGGAATTCCGCAAGGATGTCAAAATAATTACCGTGTTTTTACGGCTGTGCTCGCGCAGCGTCACATATGAAAATGGAGCAAAGTCCTCACCAAGACTTTGGCGTGTGATATAAAAGCATGTGAAACACTACAATCCCACATTTTGTTAGAAATGGTGAGTCTCTCACTAGATCTAGCTAAATAAATGATCGACGGGTCATTCGGGCTTGCAGGGAACTATTCAACGAACAGACGGCTGGTTGCGAATCCATAAGCACATGCTCGATGTTTAACGCTTAAACTCGATTGGAAATCAACATGGTGACTATTGTTTCGGGCGCTCCCCGGATCTACCAAACTGGTATCAAGGATAAGTCTCGCCGTACCGTTCAAGCCGAACGCGAGTCCATTCCGACCTTCCTGGCCAAAGTCTATGGTTTCGCCAAGACCGGCCCAACCGACCCTCAACTCGTAGTTGGAAATTCCCGTACTCTTCTGTACGGTACTGAAAGCTTTGATGAGCGCAGCAAGTATGCGACGCACGCCACCGTGTTGTCGAATACCTTGAATGCTAAGGGCAACATTCAGATGTTCCAGCGCCTGATTCCTGCTGATGCTGGTCCGAAGTCGACTATCCGCGTGTCGCTTGACATGCTGATGACCGATCTCCCGCTC
>JACCEA011368241.1_pt1 | contig 10697 bp, 8 predicted proteins | sample 7449851 | NCBI WGS metagenome assembly JACCEA01 (sample SAMN15323453, study PRJNA562643) | freshwater metagenome | isolation source: river surface water | place: USA:Blue River Watershed | collected 2017-08-18 | reverse complement strand
TGGCGGGGTCGTTGCCGCCCAGCTGCTCGGTCCCCTTGGCGAGGCGCTCGGACAGCCAGAAGGCGTCCCCCGGGGCGAGCACATTGGACAGCAGCTGGCCGATCTTGCGGACCTCGTCGTCGGTCAGTTCACCCGGCACGGCGTCGACGAGCGCGAGGGCGTCGTCGAGGCGCAAGGCGACGAGCCGGCGATCCAGGAGGTCGCTCAGGATCTTGTCGTAGATCCGGCGGGCGAGGTCGGGCGGCAGCAGGCGCAACTCGGCGCGGACCCGCGGCCAATCGCCCAGCCGGAACGACTGCAGGAAGCGCACGTCGACGGGCGTGCGGGCGTCGTCCTTGGCGACCTTCTCGAGGGCGCCGAAGACCTCGTTGAGGTCGCGGGAGAACTTATAGTTCAGCAGGTTCTCATACTGCCGCAGCGTCTTGGCGTCGAGGGCGGCGGGCGCGGCCGCGGGTTGCTGGGCGACGAGCGTCGCGCCCCAGACGAGGGCGCAGGACGCGACCACGGCGGCGTGGCGGAGGAAGGATGGGCGGTGCATGGGGGTCTGGTAAAGCGGGGTTGTCGGGGAAATCAGGAGCCCTTGTCGGGGATGCGTTCCTGGAAGTCGGTGCGGCCGTCGGTCTTCATTTCCGCCGGCTTGGGCGCGGGCATCGGCTTATGGAGCAACTGGGCCGCCGCCTTCGCCTTGGGCTTGGCGTCCTCCGGGGTCGGGGCGGGCTTGGCCATCAAGGCGGCCTCGAGGTTGCGGAGCTTTTCGGTGTCGATGCCGGCGACGCCCTCGACGGCGCGGATCACGCCAGTGCCGGGAGTCTTCACGCCTTCGACCGAACCGATGCCCTTGGGCGCGGGCGGCGCCACGGGCGCAGGCGAACCTTGGCCCGCGACGGCGGCGGCGTCGGGAGCGCCTTGGTCGACTCCCTTGGGGGGCGGCGGCGGAGGCGGCGTGGCCGCCGTACCCGGACCGGTGGCGGGCGTTACCGCGGTGGCATCCTGCCCGACCCCTTGCGGAGGCGGCGGCGGAGTCGGCGCAGCGACCGTGCCGGGGCCGGACGCGGGCTTCACGGCAGTCGCGCCTTGATCGACGCCCTTGGGCGGCGGAGGGGGAGGCGGCGTGGCCGCCGTGCCGGGACCGGCGGCGGGCTTCACCGCGGTGGCTTCCTGCCCCACCCCTTGGGGAGGCGGCGGCGGAGTCGGCGCTGCGACCGTACCGGGGCCGGACGCAGGCTTCACGGCGGTCGCGCCTTGATCGACGCCCTTGGGCGGCGGAGGGGGAGGCGGCGTGGCCGCCGTGCCCGGACCGGTGGCGGGTTTCACCGCGGTGGCTTCCTGCCCCACCCCTTGGGGAGGCGGCGGCGGAGTCGGCGCGGCCACCGTACCTGGACCGGACGCAGGCTTCACGGCGGTGGCAGACTGTTCGACGCCTTCGGCCCGGTCGGGCGAAACCGGGCGGGCGGTGCGCGGGTCGACGTTCTTGACCTTGGCCGCGCCTTCCTGGCGCACGCCCTTGACGCCTTCGACGGCGGAAGGCGGGGCGTCGGCGGCGCACGCGGCGGCGGCGAGGATAAGTCCGAGGGGGAGGCGGGTCGTCTTCATCGGGATCTCAAGGGGTGCGGCCGCCGAGGCTCTTGGCGAACTCCGCTTCGACGCGGCGCTCGTAGGCGGCCAACGCGGCGGGGTCCTGGTGTTCGGCGAGGTAACGGAAGATCTGGCGCGTGCGCTCGGCGTAGGGACGCCATTCCTCCTCGGTGGCGCCGCTGGTCTTCAGCAGCGAGGTCGCGTAGAAGAAGGACTTGCCCAGCGTCTCGCGGATCGCGCGGGTCGTGCGGTGGTCGTCGCCGTGCGCGGCGGCGGATTCCTGGAGCAGCGTCGTGAGGTCGGTGATCGCGCCGGCGACGTCGAGCATCTCGAGCCGCGCCCGCGCCTTCTCGTGGCGGATCTGGTGGCGCACGAGCGGCCGCTCGTTCGCGGGGAGGTCCGTCAGCAGCAGGTCGTACTGGTCGACGATCTTGATCCAGTCGGGCTCCTTCGCGGCGGCGAGGACGCGGATGCCCTCGAGGCGGTGGCGGGCCTTCTCGCGGGCGAGCTGGTCCTGGCCGTCGTTGTAATGGTAATAGAGCGCCCCGACCGGACAGAGGAGCCACAGCAGCAGCAGGAACTTCCTCATCGGACGGGGGCCTCCCCGGCCCGGCGCGCGGGCACGACGCGCCAATCGGTGCCCGCCCATTCCAGCGCGGCCGGCAGCAGCGCCAGCACGGCGGCGCCCACGGCCATGGCGAGCAGGGCCCACTCCTCGAGGGTCAGCCCGCGGTGCGGCGGCGGGGTCACGACCACGAGGTCGCCCAGCTTGGGCGTCGGCAGGTGCTTCTCGTTGATGTCGAGGTATTCGCCGCGGAGCGCGCCGGCGAGGCTGCGGAGCACATCGGGATCCTGGCGCGACTGGTGGCCGTCGATGAAGGTGCCCTTGCGGGGGTTGCCCACGCCGAGGACGAGGACCTGCGCGACCGAGGCGGGGCGCGGCGGGATGGGCTGGAGGGGCGTGGTGTCGCCGTCCGTGAAGATCACGAGGCGGACGGAACGCTCGGGCATGGGGGCGACGAACTGGATGGCGGACGACACGGCGGTGCCGAGGTCCGTCGTGCCGGACTTCATCACGTAGGAGATGGGCAGTCCGTTGAGGACGTTGCGGACGAGCTCGGGGTCGCGGGCGTCCATCACGACGGGCTTGGCGTCCGTGTAGAAGCCGATCACGCCGTAGCGCAGGTCGCCGCCGACGCGCATCAGGATGCTCTCGACCTCCTCGCGCATGCGCTCGCGGCGGGTCTGCTTGCCTTCGGGGCCGGCATCCTTGAGCAGCATGCTCGGCGAGAGGTCGGCGATGAAGATGAGGCGGGGCGACTCCTTCGGCGCAGGCCGACCGTCCTTGCCGGCGGCCAGGTGGAGTTGGTACATGACCGCGAGGCCCCACGTGAAGGCGGCCAAGGCGAGGACGCGGAGCAAGGGGACGGCCTTCGTCCAGGGGCGCGCCGCGGCGGCGGGACCGAAGGCGAGGCGAGCCAAACGGGCGACCTTGCGGGCATGCCACCACTCGGCGAGCGCCGCCAACAGGAGGACGGTCGCTGCGGCGAGCAGGGGTGGCAGGTGGGGAGCCAAGACGGCAGGGGGCGACCGGGGGTGGACGGCGCGAGGTTGGGGATAGCCAAGCAGAGGCCGTTAACGAGGGAAAAGTTCCCGGACCACCCCGCCAAATCGTCGGTTCTTGTCCTCGCCCCTCCGCCGGCCTAGGAAAAGGTACCCCGATGCGCCCCCTGCCCTTCCTTTGCGCCCTGTTTTGCCTCCTTGGAACAAGCGGGGCGGCGGACCGTCCCAACATCCTGGTGATCCTGGCCGACGACCAGGGGTACGGCGACGTGGGGGCCTACAATCCGACGAGCAAGATCCCCACCCCACACCTGGACAAACTGGCCGCCGAAGGCCTCCGCTTCACGGATGGCCACACGACTTCGGGCGTCTGCACGCCGTCGCGCTACAGCCTGCTGACCGGTCGTTACCATTGGCGCACGCGTCTGCAGAGTGGCGTGCTGGGCGGCTGGTCGCCGCCGCTGATCGCCCCGGGACGCCTCACCGTGGCGGGGATGCTCAAGGCGCAAGGCTACCGCACGGCTTGCTTCGGCAAGTGGCACCTCGGCATGACCTGGCCGACCCAGGAGGGGACGACGGCGAAGGCGGGCGACGCGATCGACCCTGCGCCCGGCGTGGTCGGGCGTTTCGATTACACCCAGCCGATCAAGGACGGCCCCTTGGATCACGGCTTCGACACCTACTTCGGGATCAGCGCCTCACTGGATATGCCGCCCTTCGCCTGGATCCAGGATCGCCGGACGACCGAATTGCCGACGGCGACGAAGAAGTGGCTCCGGAGCGGCCCCGCCGGACCGAAGTTCGAGGCGATCGACGTGTTGCCGACCCTGACCGACAAGGTCTGCGCCTACGTCTCCGCCCACGCCGCCGACGCGAAGGCGGGCCGGCCGTTCTTCGCCTACGTCCCCCTGCCCGCCCCACACACCCCGATCGTCCCGACCGCGGAATGGCAGGGCAAGAGCGGGCTCAACGCCTACGCGGACTTCGTGCGGCAGGTCGACGCCGAGGTCGGCCGCATCCTCGCGACGCTGGAGCGCGAGGGGCTCGCGCGCGACACCTTGGTGATCTTCACCGCGGACAATGGCTGCTCGCCGGCGGCCGACATCGACGAGCTGATCGCGAAGGCCCACCGTCCCAGCGGCCCGCTGCGCGGACACAAGGCCGACCTCTTCGAGGGCGGGCACCGCGTGCCCTTCATCGTCCGCTGGCCGGCCGCGGTGAAACCGGGGGTCGCCGACCAATTGGTGAGCCAAGTCGACTTCCTCGCGACGTTCGCGGCGGTGACGGGCGCGACCTTGCCGGCGAACGCGGGCGAGGATAGCGTGAGCTTCCTGCCGGTGCTGCGCGACGTCGCGACGCCCAGCCCGCGCACGCACTTGGTGAGCCAATCGATCAACGGCAGCTTCGCCTACCGCGAAGGCAACTGGAAGCTCGCGCTGTGCCGCGGTTCGGGCGGCTGGAGCGCCCCCAAGCCCGGCAGCGCCGAGGAAGCGAAGTTGCCCGAGTTCCAGCTTTACGACCTCGCCCAGGACTTGGGCGAGACGCGCAACCTCCTCGCCGGCGAACCGGAGCGGGCGACGAAGATGCGCGCCGCGCTGGAGGCCCTCGTCGCCCGCGGCCGCAGCACGCCGGGGCCGGACCAGGCGAACGACGCGCCGATCCTGCTCGTCAAGAAGGTCAATCCGCCGGGCGCGAAGGCCAAGGCGAAGGGCAAGGCCATCGACACCGACAAGTAAGGGTCGGCTCAGCGGGCGGGCAGCGGGGGCTCGACGAAGGTCCGCCCCTTCCAGCGCGCGATTTGCCGGAGATGCCGGTAAGGGTCGGGCCAGTCCGCCGAGGGCTCCACGACGGTGCCCTCGGGCCATTCGTTGAAGCTGGTCAGCAGGAGGACGTCGGCGCCGGCGGCCAAAGCGGCCGCATGGTACCCTTCCAAGGTTTCGCCCTCCCGGAAGGGAATCTCAAAGCCTTCCTTCGGCTGGATGACGCGGTTGTCGAGGGCGGGATGCATCGGCAGCAACAGCTCGCGGCCGGCGGCGCGGACATCGCGGGCGTAGCGCTCGAAGAACGGCCGCAGTTCCGCGCGCTCCGAGAGGCGGCGGACGCTGAAGGTGCCGTAGAAACCGAAGCCGTCGACGCCCTCGACGGCCCGCCACGCCGCGGGCACGCCATACGTCCCGGCGTCATGCCGGATTTTGTCCATCGCCCACCAGACCGGGCCGACCTTCGCCTCCACCCCGCGACGCAGCTCCGCGAACGTGGCAGGCGTGAGCTTGGGGTCGAAGGGGACCTGGTAGAGGTAGACGACCGGTCGGCCGCCCCGGCGGAGGTAGGCGGGGTCGCCTTGGCACCGCGCCAGCACGCCGGCCAGACGCTCGACCAGCGGACCGAGTTCGGCGTGGAACTGGGCGAGCTCGCAGTTGAGGGCCACCTTCACGCGGGTCGCGCGCGCGGCGGGCAGGATGACGCGTTCGAAGGCGTCGCCGCTGACGTTCGCCCCACCCCACCAGGAGACGAGGAAGGCGTCGATGCCGGCGGCCTCGGCGAGCCGGCAGTGCCAGGCGACGACCGCAGGGTCGGTGCTGTCGTAGGGCCCGATCAGCGGACGAAACGGGAGCCGGAGCTTCGCGCCCACGGCTGGCTCACCGCGGTCCGCCCAAAATTCCCAACGTTGCCGCGGCCCTTGGGGCACTCCGTACCAGGCGTAATAGAAAGCCCACACGGGCGGATGCTCCGGGACCGCGGTCGGAACGGCGGGCAATTCCCGCGCGACGGACAAGGCGATCAAGGCCGAGACGGTGGCCTCCCCGCCGCAATTCGCGTTCAGGGTCCGATGGCCGAGCGCATCGTGACAGGCCCCGGTCGGCACTTCGTACAGCGCCTGCGCACCGTCGTTGCGGCCGAGGAACCAGGCGGTGGCGGACTCGGCCCGCCCCAGCCAGCGCGGGTCGCGGGTGGCGCGCCAAGCGGCGGCGTAGGCCTCGACCAAGCCGGAGGCGTCGATGGGCTGCTGGTCGTGCGCGGCGGGTTCACGGCCGCGTTCCCACCAACCGGAGTTGCCGATGAGGCGCAGCGGCCCCTTGGCCTCGGGAAAATTCGCCCGCTCGAGGAAGCGCAGCGTCCGCAGGGCCGCTTCGCGGTACCGGTCGTCGCCCACGGCCTCCGCCGCGAGCAGCAAAGCCAGCGGGAGCCGCCCGCTGTCGTAGGTGACGCGGTCGCCCGGCCAGACCCAATCCCCCGCGACGGGCAGGCGGTCGAGCAACCGGTCGGCGGCAAGCCGCAAGGTCGCGCGGGCGTCGGCATCGCCGGGCTGCGCCGCGGCATAGGCGTGGAGGCCCTGCAGGGCGTAGCTGGTTTCCAGCGGACCGGCCCGCTCGGGCCGGAAGGCGGCGAGGGCTTCGCGGAAAAGGGCCGCGGCCTGGCGCTTCATCGGCGCATCGACGCCTTGGGCGCTCGCATGGCCCAACCCCCAAAGCAGCCGGCCCAACTGATCGCCGACGGCGACACGCTCCATCGGGCCGTCCCATCCCTGGAATCCGAAACGGAATCGGCCGTCGGCGTCGCGCAGGCCGGCGATCGCCCGAAGGTAGCCGCGGGCCAAATCCGCCGCGCGCGGGTCCGACCCGGCGGCGTGGACACGCAGGACCGCGACCAAGGCGCGGGCCGTGTCCTCGAGGCAGAAGCGCTCACGCAACGGCACCCTGCCCCGGGCGAATTCGCTGACGCCGCGGACATCGGAGAGCGCGGCGAGGTGGTCGAGGTTGGGCGCGGGCCAGGTCGCCGGCTGGGCGGCGGAGGCGACCGCGACCAGCAGGACGGCCGCGAGACGGCACCAGGCGTTCATTTGGCGCGGCGCAACTCGTCGACCTTCGCCTGAAGCTTGGCCACCTGTTCCTCCGCGTCGCCCAACGGCGTCGGCGCCACGACCCGTTCGCGGGTGTAGCCGACGTGGGCCATCCACTTCGCGGCGCGGTATTTCCGCAGTTGGTCGACGGCCTTGAAGAGCGGGTCGGCCATCGCGTCCTTGGCCGCGACGTCGGTGGTCGCGACGCCGGCGCCCGCGAGGATGGTGCGCGCCATCAGGAGATGGCCGTCGTCGCCGGGGTGGATGCGGTCGCGCGAGAAGACTTCGGTCCGGGCGTCGCGGGCCTTGCGCATGGCGGCATGGAGGTCGATGACCGTGAGGCCGGGACGCTTCAGCTGCATCTCCCAGCCGGCGTAGGCCGTCATGACGGAGTCGTAGTTGAATTCACCCGGCTTGGTGGTGGCGTCGTAGATCGGCGGGGTGACGAGATAGACCTGCTTGACGCCGGCGGCCTGGCACTGGTCCAGCAACTTGTTCACGCCGTCCTGGAAGGCCTTGAAGCGGGCCTCGTCGAGCGGCTGGTAGATGCCGTCGTTGATGCCGTAGCAGGCGAAGACCACCTCGGGCTTCACCTTCTCCAAGGTGCGGCCGAGGCGTTCGAACAGGCTGGGCCGGGGGAATTTGCCGCCGGCATGACCGGGCTCGCTCAGACCGGAAAGGGTCTCGCTCGAAAGGCCGAGCGGGTAGACCTCGAAGCGCAGCTGCGGACGGGCCTTCTGCAGGAAGTAGTCCATGAACGACACGTACGTGCCGCCTTGGGTGATGCTGTCGCCGAGGACGGCGATGCGCTTACCGGCGAGGGCCTCGGCGGATTGGGCGGAGGCGAGGACGACGGCACAAAGCAGGCAGGCGAACAGACGCAGGGGGCTCATGGGGATGGGGACGAACGAACTATGCCCCTGCCCCGCCCGCTGACAACCCGGGAGTCCCAGCCCCTTGGGAGAATTGGCTGTCCCGCCCGACGAGGCCGGCTAGGTTGGCCCCGTCCCGATGCTGCGCACCTGCCTCCTCCTGCTCGCCGCCACCTTCGCCGCCCACGCCGCCGAGGCCCCGACCAAGCGCGCCTTCCTCCGGCTCGGGGGCGTCACGCAGATCCTCGACGCCGACGGCAAGGTCACCTGGCAATACCCGGCCGAGACCCGCGACGGCAGCGTCCTGCCGAACGGCAACCTCCTGCTCGTCCTCGCCAAGTCGAAGGCCTACCCGGGCGGCGCCGTCATCGAGGTGACGCGCGAACTCAAGGTGCTCTTCGAGTACAAGGGGACACAGGCCGAGGTGAACACCGCGCAACGTCTGGCGGAGGGCCGCACGCTCATCAGCGAAGCCGGCCCGCATCCCCGCCTTCTGGAGGTCGACGCCACCGGCCGCCTCCTGGCCGAGATTCCGCTGCAGTGTTCGGCCAAGGACCCGCACTTCCAGAGCCGCATGGCGCGTCCATTACCGAACGGACACTACCTCGTGCCGCAGGACCGGCTCGTGCGCGAGCTCGATGCCGCCGGCAAGGTCGTCTGGGAATACCAGGCGCCGGCGTCGAAACTCGACAACCGCACCTTCTGCGCGCTGCGCAACGCGGCGGGCCATACGCTGATCAGCCTGACCGTCGGCAACCAAGTCGTGGAGGTCGACGCGACCGGCAAGGTCGTCTGGGAACTCAAGGACGGCGACCTGCCCGGCGTGCCCGTGAACCGCGCCACCGCCCTGACGTGGCTCCCGAACGGCAACGTCGTCTTCAGCAACTACGCGGCCCGCGCCCCGCACCCGAAACTCGTCGAGATCACCCGCGACAAGCAGGTCGTCTGGACCTACGTCGACGCCGACAAGCACGGGGTGCACGAGTTCCAGCTGCTGGACGCGGCAGGCCGGCCGCTCGCCGGCGCCCTGCGCTGAATTGTCCGCCCCGGCTTGCCTGCGACGGCCTTCCCCCTATCGCTGGGGCCTCCTCCCCATGCCCAATACCTCCGTCCGCGCCTTCGGCACCTCCGCCCCCGCCAACCCGCTCGCGCCCATGACCATCACGCGCCGGGACCCGGGCCCGACCGACGTCGAGATGGAGATCCTCTTCTGCGGCGTCTGCCATTCCGACGTCCATACCGCCCGCGGCGAGTGGCCCGGCACGAACTACGCCTGCGTCCCCGGCCATGAGATCGTCGGCCGGGTCACGAAGGTCGGCGCCAAGGTCACCAAGCTGAAGGTGGGCGACATCGGCGCCACCGGCTGCATGGTCGATTCCTGCCGCACCTGCCCCAGCTGCCAAAAGGGCCTCGAGCAGTTCTGCCTCACGGGGGCGACCTTCACCTACAACAGCCCGGACAAGCATCTCGGCGGCCACACCTTCGGCGGGTATTCGTCGAACATCGTGGTCGACGAAGCCTTCACGCTGCGCGTCCCCGCCGGCCTGGACCTCGCCGCCACCGCCCCCCTGCTCTGCGCCGGCATCACGACCTATTCGCCGCTGCGCCACTGGAAGGTCGGCCCGGGCCAGAAGGTCGGCATCGTCGGCCTGGGCGGACTCGGCCACATGGGCGTGAAGTTCGCCCGCGCCTTCGGCGCCCACGTCGTCCTCTTCACCACCTCGCCCGGCAAGGTCGCCGACGGCCTCCGCCTCGGGGCCCACGAGGTGGTCGTCTCCACCGATGCGGCCGCGATGGCCAAGCACGCGTCGTCCTGCGACTTCATCCTGGATTGCGTCTCCGCGCAGCACGACCTCAACGCCTACCTCGCCCTCCTCAAGCTCGACGGCACGCTTTGCCTCGTCGGCGTCCCCGAGCGGCCGCTCGCGGTCCACGCCTTCAGCGTGATCATGCCCCGCCGCAATTTCAGCGGCTCCTGCATCGGCGGCATCCCCGAGACCCAGGAGATGCTCGATTTCTGCGCACGGCACGGCATCGTCTCCGACATCGAGCTGATCCCGATCCAACGGATCAACGAAGCGTGGAACCGCATGATCAAGCAGGACGTCCGTTACCGCTTCGTGATCGACATGGCCTCCCTCCGGGGGGCCTGAGGCAGGTTTCCCGCTTGGCAGGAGGCCGCCGAAGTCGAGGATGGGTCCATGCGACCCCTCGCCTTGCTCGCCGTCGGCCTGCTCTCCTGCCTCGCCCGCGCCGGGGAGCCCCGGCGCGATTTCTCCATCCCGCAGGTTGACCTCATGAAGGAGGACAAGCTCTTCACCACGGTGGAGCGCCGGAAGACCTACCTCGGCCACCCGTCGACGGTGCTGTTCCGAGACGGCAAGACCTTACTCGTGGCCTACCCGGACGGACACGGCCGCGGCAACCTGATCTTCCGCCGCAGCGTCGACGCGGGGCAGACGTGGGTCGCGCTCCCGCCCTCGGGCCAGCGCGTCATGGAGACGCCCGTGCTCTACCGGCTCGACCTGCCGGCCGGCCGCGAACGAGTCCTGCTGGTCACCTGCCAGCCGCGGGCCAACGTCCTGGAGTGGATGTGGAGCGACGACCGCGGCGACACCTGGTCGCAGCGCCAGCAATGGAAACTCGAAGGCCCGAAGGGCATCATCGTCGCCCTCGCCTCGCTGTGGCCGCTGCCGGGCAAGCAGCCTGCCTGGCGCGGGGTCTTCCATGACTTCGCCTTCGACAACTGGACGGTGGACCTGAAGGTCGAGTCCGCGCTGACCGGACCGCCGACCCTGCGCTTCGAGAACCTGCGGCGCATCGACTTCGCGACCCCCGCGGGCCGG
>JACCEA010930489.1_pt1 | contig 10697 bp, 9 predicted proteins | sample 7449851 | NCBI WGS metagenome assembly JACCEA01 (sample SAMN15323453, study PRJNA562643) | freshwater metagenome | isolation source: river surface water | place: USA:Blue River Watershed | collected 2017-08-18 | reverse complement strand
TTGGAGGGATACCTAAAAATCAGTCGTCTTTCAGTACATGTCCCATGCCTGTTTTGGTATGAATAAGCTTCGAATCGAAATCTTTGTCGATTTTTTTTCTCAAAAAATTGATATAAACTTCAATCACATTCAGGCTATTTTCGGCGTTATTGCCTTCCCAAATTTTTTCGGCTATTTCGCTCTTGGAAACGACTTTCCCTTTGTTTCGCATCAAAAATTCCAATAAATTAAATTCCTTGGGGGTCAAATCGATGTGTTTGCCTTGTCGGGAGGCTGTTTTGCTTTCCAAGTTTATTTCCAAATCTGCTACCCGCAGAAAATTTACGTTGGTATCGGCTTCCGAATAAGCACGTTTTAGAAATACATTTACCCGAGCTATCAGCTCCCAATATTCAAAGGGCTTGACGATGTAGTCGTCGGCACCTTTTTCAAAACCAAGCATTTTATCGTCAGTTTCGCCGAGGGCTGTCAGCATGATGATAGGGATGTGTTGGTCGGATTCTCGAATTTTGCTACAAACTTCATAGCCATTTAGCATTGGCAAGTTTACGTCCAACAAAATCAAGTCAAATTTTCCACTCAAGGCAAACCTCAATCCTATTTGACCGTCGTAGGCAACTTCCGTATCAAATCCTTTTTCAGAAAATCCTTTCACCAGATTTTCCGTGATTCGCAGGTCATCTTCGATGATGAGTATTTTTTTTCTTTCCATTGAATTAATAAAGGTTTGATAGTCAGTTTATTAGAATGATATTAATGGCTTATTTTTTTTGTGTTTACCCAAGTTTGGATTATCCACGCAATACCCATGACCAAAAAGCAGCCAATTGGATTGAACCAAAGATAAGCAATCCATTCTTTTTCGAGAATCATTTGTGGGATTCCGATGGCAAAGATAATCAATTGGCTGATAACAGCTGCCCAGAAAATGGCCGTTCCTTGTATTTTTTTCATATAAAACGCCACCAAAAACACCCCAAGGATGATTCCATAAAACAAAGACCCCAGCACATTGACGACCTCAATCATATTGCCAAGTTTGTTGGCATATTGAGCCACAAAAATACAAAAAACTCCCCAAAGAATCGTTGAGATTTTGCTTGCTTTCAATTCTTGAGCATCGTTTGGTTTGTTTGAGGCGAATTTTTTATAAATATCCACCACACTGGTAGCTGCCAAAGAATTATAAGCCGATGCAATCGAACCCATGGAGGCGGCAAAAATCACCGCAACCAAGATACCTATCAATCCATGGGGGATATTATTGAGGACAAAGTTCAGAAAAACAAAATCTCGGTCGTTGGTACTTGCTTTCGGGTTGCTTTTTTTGATAATGGCAATGGCTTCATTTTTCAATTTTATTTCGACAGAATCGGCATTTTTGATATTTGCCTCATATATTTTTTTCTGTTCGTCTTTCAATTGATGGGTAATCAACAACAATTCTTTTTTGGATTTGGCATTTTCTTGGTACAATTTTTCTATTTCATTGAACTGAGCGGCATAAGGGCTTTGCTTTACTTTTTGAATCTCAACTTGATTGAAAAAGATAGGTTTTTGATGAAATTGGTAAAAAACAAAGACCAAGACACCTACCAATAAAATCAGAAATTGCATCGGAATTTTGAGGAGGGCATTCATGATTAGCCCCAATCGGCTTTGCGTGACAGACTCTCCCGTAAGATACCTACCGACCTGCGATTGGTCGGTGCCAAAATAAGATAATTGCAAGAAAAACCCACCAATCAAGCCCGACCAAAGGTTGTATCTATCTTGTGGATTAAAATCAAAGCTGACCACCTGCGTATGTCCAGCGTCGCCCGCTATGCGGAGGGCATCTACCAAGCTAATCTCTTCGGGGAGCAATTGTACGACCATGACACCCGCCAAAAACATGGCGAAGGTAATCACAATCATTTGTTGGAGGTGCGTATAAGAAATTGCCTTCGTGCCGCCTACCACGGAGTAGGTCAGTACCAAGCCACCCATGAGGATATTTGTCCAGAAAATATCCCAACCAAATATCGTCGAAAGGATGATAGACGGAGCATAGATAGAAATACCCGTCGAAAGCCCTCGTTGGATGAGAAATAAAAATGCTGTAAATACCCTCGCCCGACCGTCGAAACGCTGTTCGAGGTATTCGTAGGCAGTATAAATTTTGAGTTTATGAAAAATGGGTATAAAAGTGATGCAAAGGACAATCATTGCCAAGGGCAAGCCGAAATAAAATTGTACAAATTTCATTCCATTATCAAATCCTTGTCCGGTAGTAGAGAGAAACGTAATGGCACTGGCTTGAGTAGCCATAACCGAAAGCCCCACATGGTACCAGGGCAAAGACTGATTTCCGAGCAGGTATCCATCTAAATTTTTGTCCTGATGGTTTTTATAAATGCCATAAACAATGATAAACAATAAAGTTAGCGTCAATAAAATCCAGTCAAGTGTAATCATGAGAAATAAACAGTAAAAATGTAGAATAAAATAATCAATGAAACTAAAACTAAGGCAACTATCCAATAAATTCGGTTCCAACTGCCAAAGAATGGAGCTTGCTGTTCGTCATTATCTGATTTTTTATTGTTCATTGTGATGTTGTTTTTGTTTATTTTTTGTCGAAAACAGCAATTAACTCTTTGGCTTTGGGCAATAATTTACTGGTTTGATAACCTTGAATAAATTCTGTCAATGCTTGTTGATAGTTTTGGGCTTGTCCGGTTTTGGCGAGTAATAAAATTCGCAACATGGCGAATTTATCTTCAATGCTTGTTCCGGTATAAGCAATCAATCCTTCTTCGGTAAGGATAAGAGCGGAGTCAAAGCTTTCATTTTCGTACATTTTGAAAGCCTGTGCATAGACTGTCTGTGCTTTTTCCTCCAAATCCTCCATGTTTTCTATTTTTCCACGTCTCAGTTGTCGGGCATAAGTAGAGCTTGGGTAATCTTGAATCAATTTTTGTTTATAAAGACCTTGGGCATCATTCAGCAACGACATAAGATACAACACTTCAGGTTCGTGAATGGTTTTAGGAAATTTTCTTAAATAGGTTTCAAAAGTCCCGAAAGCATTTTCAGGTTCGTTGAGTTGGAAACGATATATTTTTCCCAGTTGGTAATACGCTTCTTCTTGTTTGCGTTGCGAAGCGATTAGTTTTTCTCTTGATTTTGGAATTTTAGAGAAGAACGTTACTCGATTTTCGGCAAGAGCGGTCGAATCTTTGCGTATTGCTTGGGTTTTTAGGGTAATTTCGTCTGATTTTTCCGATATTGCCCCTGAATTGTTATTTTCTTGGACATTTTTTTCTACCCTAAAGCTGACACTTCCAGCCGCTTTATCTTTTCTACGCCAATTATCTTCCAATAATCGATTACCCCAAATTTGTTGGAATTCTATTTTATTTCGGTTGATGGCGATAGGGTCGTATAATACCCAGCGTTGGAAGTTGGCATCTTTATCCGATGCCCTGTCGATGGGCAAGCTATTTTGAGAGACAAACTTTGCCTGATTTTCTTTTTCTTTTTGTGCGGCTATTTCGGCAGCTTTTAGAGCCTCATTCCATTGGACAAATGCTTTTTCGAGGGCAGAGGAGTCCAATGTTGCCAATTGCTGTAAGCTATCTTCGAGGGCAATGATTTTTTGATATTGCACAAAATCACTCAAAGATTTTGCACGTCGAGCAATTCGTTCGTAATCGCTTGCATTTTTAGGAAGCACACTCAAGGTGCTGTCGTAATACTTGCCAGCTTCTTCATAGTTTTGAAATTGATTGTAATTAATTTCGGCAATTTCTAAATACGTATAGGCATTTTGAGTAGAATTTCCTTTGGCATTTTTGAGCGATGCGTTGAAGTATTCCATGGCTTTGGAGAAATTTCCAGCTTTCACTTCCAATCCTGCCATGGTAAAATATATTTTGTCCTTTAAGTCGGAATTTTTACGGTCTTGGAGCATTTTCTTGAAATTTTCCTGCACATTTCCAGTATTTCCCCGACCACTTTTACTTTCATCGAGCAAGGCATTCATTTTGGCATAAAATTCCATGTCGTAATTGGGTCTATTTTCGGATACTGACTGAAAATGAAACAATGCTTTTTTATTTTGTTTCACCAAGTCATACATTTGCCCCACGGCATAGTGAACCCGGGCTTTTTGTTCGCTTTTGGGCATGAGTTTCAGGGCTTCTTCTGCAATGGCAAGAGAAATGGCAAATTCTTCGTTTTTTTGGTGTAAATACGCCTTTGTTAAGTAAAAATCTTTTGTATTGACTTCGTTTAAGTCGAGTGTTCGGAGGATTTCCGATACTTTGAGGGCATTGGTATAGTCTTTTTGTTCGATATAAGTTCGCATCAACAAGACAAGCCCCGCATGTTTGTTGGCTTCATAAGTTTGGATGCCATTGATATATTTAAAAATTTCGATGGCGTGGTCATAATCCCCCTGCATCATTCGGGCTTTTCCAAGTAAAATATAAGCCTCTCCCAAATATTTAGAATTTGAATGTCTTTCGGCAATTAAAGAAGTTTTTTCTATAATTTCTTTGAGATTAGTACCAATATTGACATTTAGCCCGATGCTATCTCCTACGGATTTCAGTTGTTTGTTGAGCATCATGGAATCAATCGGAACAAGAATCGGCATCAATGCACTATAATTTTCTTCCCGATATTTGAACAAAGCTTTTTCGGCTTCTTTCATATTTGTTCGGGCAATAATCAAAGAATTAAAGCGGGCATTGAGGTTGTGCCAAGCTTTACTGGTGGGGCTATTACTGAATTGCGAACAAGCACTTATCAGTATGGAGCATGCAAAAAGAATGTATATTTTCCTCACGATATATTTTTTCATGTTTAATTCAACGAATGTACAAGCAATAAATTATCCAATTTGATGCCAAAAACTTCAGTATGATGATAAAACTTTAGAAATCGATGATTGGTTTTGCTCCAAGACCTGCAAGGTTTTTTCATAGCCGATTTGAAATATTTCTTTTGCTTTCGAGGCATTGAGGCCGTCATAATGGTACAATGCTTCGGGTTCTATGACCAAATTGCAGAGATTCAACCTTTCCAAGGTATTTTTGCCGATGGCCAAGTACAAGCTTTTCATCAAAATATCTTTGGCAGACCGAACCGGCATGTCGTTGCGAATGGGCATGACATTGATGCCGATGATGAAATCTGCCGCCGCCTCAATCGGCCGAATCGGCATATTATCCAATATTCCGCCATCGACCAAAGTTCTTCCAGCAAATGATACCGGTTCGAATATCCCCGGAATGCTGCAAGAGGCAATGATGGGCTTAATCAACTCTCCTTGGTTGAAATAAACAGCCTCATTGTGCAGAATATCTGTTGCACAAATAGTGAGCGGCACTTTCAGTTTTTCAAATGAATTATGCGGAATATATTGGAGAAAAGTTTCTTCCAATTTTTCAAGTTTAAACAAGCCAAACCGATTGAATGCAAATTTCAAAGAATTAAACACACCCACTTGTTGGATGGTTTCAAAGATAAAATCAGGACTATAGCCAGCGGCTGTCAGAGCTGCCACAATAGAGCCAGCACTTGTGCCACTCAAGATATCGGCTTTTATTCCAGCTTCTCCCAAGGCTTTCAATGCTCCCAAATGAGCAAACCCCCTGCTTCCTCCTCCCGAAAGTGCTATTCCAATTTTCATCTGAATTTTAATGATAGTTTGGGGCTTATATGGTGATAAATTCATTGATTTTGAACCCTCTTTCCGTCAATTGTACCGTTGCGGCTTCATGGATAGGGTCGTGGTCGAATATCATAATCCATTCATCATTGACGGCCTGTTTGAGCAATTGTTCTTTTTCGTCCATGGTTTGCAATGGGCGAATATCATAGCTCATCACATACGGAATATGCACATGTGCCGAAGAGGGGATGGTATCAGCCATGAAAACATATTGTTTGTGATTCATCGTAATTTTAGGCATAATCATCTTTTCTGTATGCCCGTCGCCGTACAATAATTCTATATTTTCACCAAAAGGATTTTCGACTTGGTCGGTAAATTTCAATGCTCCGCTTTCTTGCATCGGCAAGATATTTTCTTTCAGAAAACTCGCTTTTTCTCTCAAATTTGCATGGGTGGCATGGTGCCAATGGCTCGAGTGAGTCCAATAGTTTGCTTTGGGAAAAACCAATTCAAGGCGGTCTTTGGAAGAATTCCACTGGACAGCACCGCCGCAATGGTCGAAATGTAAATGCGACGACAAAACATCTGTAATTTCATGTGGCGAGTAGCCTGCTTTCTGAATGGATTTAATCAAATCTCCGTCGCCGTGTCTGAAATAAAATCCTTGCCAACGTGGGTCTTGCTTGTCGCCCATGCCACTATCTACCAAAATTAGTTGTTTGCCCGTATCAATCAGCAGACAACGCATCGCCCAGCTACACAGATTATTTTCATCGGCGGGGTTTTGTTTGTTCCAAATAGTTTTCGGAACGACACCAAACATTGCCCCACCGTCGAGCTTGAAATGTCCGGCATCGATTATATGAATTTGCATAGGTTTTATTGCTGATAGTTTATAATTTTGAGTTTCTCAAGTCTATTTTTGATTTTGGAAACAGATACAAATATAGTGTTTTTTTGAGATAGAAGGAGGGACTACCCATCAAAATGAATTATTTTGGAGATTATCGACTTAGGGAATTAATATAAATTGTTATAAAAGATGCAAATACGTACTAAAATTGCCATTCAGTTTACGATAATTATTGCTGCGATTTTGATTATATTTTCGTTGGCAATTTATTATACCTCCGAGAATTTCCGAAAGCAGGAGTTCTATAATCGAATGTATGACCGTGGAATATTGACTGCCAAATTGCTGAAAGAACTAAAAATCACTGAAAAAGACAAGAAAAAATTGCGTGATGCCAATAAAACCATCTTGACCAAATTGAATGCCGAAAAGGTGCTGATGTTCAATGATAAAAATGAATTGGTGTATGGTAGCTATGAAGCCGATTCGATTTTGTTTAGCCCAGAGTTTTTGTCGCAGGTTCGGAAAAGAAAATACTACGAAACCAGTGATTGGGAAAATCAAGCCATCGGGACAATGTACATCGATGAAGACAAAAAATCTTATGTGGTTTTTGTAACCGCCCAAGACAAATATGGCAAAGAAAAATTAAGAAACATTGTCAATACCTTGATTATTAGCTTCTTAATTGGTATTTCACTGACCGTGATTCTGGGGATAATCTTTGCTGGACAATCCCTCAAACCAATCGCAGAGATGAACAAGGAAATCACGAATATCACGGCATATAATCTGAAACGAAAACTCAATACCGGAAATAATAAAGATGAAATAGCCCAATTGGCGATTAATTTCAATTTGATGTTGGCACGTCTGGAAAAATCGTTTGAATTGCAGAAAAGCTTTGTTTCCAATGCTTCTCATGAGTTACGAACACCATTGGCGGCGATAAAATCGGAAATTCAAATTGCCCTTGAGCAAGATAGAAACATCGAAGAATACAAAAGTATCTTACGCTCATTGCTCAATGATAATCAGCGATTGATTCAATTGACGAATGGTTTGCTCCAATTGGCAAAATCCGAAAGTAACGATAATAGCTTGGTGATGAAATCGACCAGAATTGATGAAATTTTGTTCAAAGTTCAAGAAGAAATGTTGAGCTTAAATACCAATTATGAAGTATTGATAGATTTTGAAGAAATCCCTGACGATGATAAGTGGGTCAGTACTTTGGGAAATGAGGCGTTGTTATTGACAGTTTTTAATAATCTGATAGACAACGCCTGCAAATATTCAAAAGATTTTAAGGCAGAAGTCTCGATTCGATTCGATGAGAAAAACTGTTGTGTAGCCATCAAAGACAAAGGGATAGGAATTCCTGAAAATGAATTGAGTAGAATTTTTGAGCCTTTTTACCGTAGTCAAAATGTATCAAAATACCGAGGGCATGGCATTGGTTTATCCATTTGCAGAAGAATCATCGACATGCACCGAGGCAAAATAGAAGTAAAGAGTATTGTCGGGGAGGGGAGTACCTTTGAAGTAATTTTACCTCATTTATGAGTATTATAAATTTTTTTTATATTTTCGTAAAATGGTTGAAAACCATTTCGAAAACAATATTCATAGACTAATCAAAAAACTAAACTAATGAAAAAAAATTTCCTTTTCGCCTTAGCCTTGGGAGTATCGATGGGTTCGTTTGCCCAAAAAACTATTATTCATTGTGGTACTCTGATAGACGGAATTAGCAATACTCCCAAATCTCAGATGAGTATCATCGTAGAGAAAAATAGAATTGTTGATGTACAAAGTGGCTTTGCAACTCCTCAAGCCAACGACAAAGTAGTGGATATGAAGACCAAGACCGTTACGCCTGGCTGGATTGATATGCACGTACATATTGAAAGTGAAACGAGCAAAGACCAATACCTCAAGCGTATGAGCAATAACATGGCAGATGTAGCGTACGAAGCTCAAAAGCATGCCAATACAACGCTAATGGCAGGATTTACTACTGTGAGAGATTTAGGTGGTTCGGGGGTAAATATTGCTCTTCGAAATGCGATTAATAAAGGCTTGGTAGTTGGCCCGAGAATCTTCACATCGGGAAGAACCATTGCTACAACTGGCGGACATGGAGACCCAACCAATGGCATTAATCCAATGTATAGTGTTCCCGATAATGTAACAGATGGCGTGGTCAATAGCCCAGAAGCGGCTCGTCAGGCTGTGCGTCAGCGTTACAAAGATGGAGCAGATTGTATCAAGATTACGGCTACGGGTGGGGTGTTGAGTGTGGCTAAAAACGGAAAAGGTCCGCAATTTACAGAAGATGAAATTTCTGCTGTCGTTAGTACTGCAAAAGACTATGGATTTATTGTGGCTGCCCATGCTCACGGAGCAGAAGGTATGAAACGTGCCATTCGTGCTGGAGTGACTACTATTGAGCATGGTTCGTTTATGGACGACGAAGCCATCGAATTATTCAAAAAACACGGTACTTATTATGTTCCGACCGTCATTGCGGGTAAAACAGTGGGAGATTCGGCAAAGATTCCTGGGTATTATCATCCATTGGTTGTGCCAAAAGCGGTAGAAACATCAAAAGTAATTGCAGAAACTTTTGCGAAGGCATACAAAGCTGGTGTAAAGGTAGCATTCGGAACGGATGCTGGTGTATTCCCTCACGGGTATAATGCAAAAGAATTTATGTATATGGTTGAAGGGGGAATGCCTATGATGGAAGCCATAAAATCTGCTACTATTGTAAATGCCGAGGTATTAGGCGTAAAAGCTGATTTGGGTTCGATAGAAAAAGGTAAAATTGCCGACATTGTTGCTATTGATGGAGATCCTTTAAAAGATGCTAAAGCAATGATGAACGTAGTTTTGGTAATGAAGGAAGGAAAGATTTACAAACAAAAGTAAAATCTTTCTCAGATAATAAAAAAAGACTTTGAGGAATTCCCTCAAAGTCTTTTTTCTTATTTTGGCATAGTCGGACGAACTTCAATTTTACTAGGAAGCGTTCGTGCCGGCATTTTAATCAAATCCGAAACAATTTGACCAATATCTTCTGGTTGAATTTTCCAAGCATCCTTTTCCGCATCTGGTTCATGGTTGTTGAAATGAGTGGCTACCGAGCCCGGCATAATGGTGCTTACTTTTATACCGTCTTTTCTTAAATCCATCATAATGGCTTGCGAAAAGCCAACAAGGCCAAATTTGCTGGCATTGTAGGCACTTGCCGTTGCAAAAAAGTTTGTTCCAGCCAAACTTGCAATGCTAATGAAATATCCTTGACTCTCTTTTAGAGCATGTAAAGAAGCTTTGATGCTAAAGAAAACCCCGGTGAGGTTCAAGTCGATTGTTTCATTCCATTGTTCGATGCTTAATTCTTGAATGGGGGCAAAATGTCCGACTCCAGCATTGGCAATGAAATAGTCCAAACGACCCCATTGTCCCAAAACTTGGCTTACTGCTTGTTGCTGAGATTCAAAATTTCTCGCATCAGAAATAATACCAATAACTCCATCGGGTTTTATTTGCTTCAGTCTCTCCAATGCTTTGTCCAACGCCTCTTGGGTTCGTCCCGTGATAGCTACGTTGATTCCTTCTCTGAGGAGTACTTCGGCGACACCGAGCCCGATTCCCTTTGTCCCGCCTGTGATGAATGCTACTCTTTGTAGATTTGACATTTGAATAAGGTTTTTGGTTTAACAATAAAAGTGGGAAGTAGGTTTGGCTAAGACAAAAAAAAGTATGTTTTTTTGAAATTCTATTCATTCTTTTGCAAAGACAAAGGAAAGTAATACAATTTTCGAGACTGAATTTTTACAAATCAAATTTTAAACCTAACTTTGCCCTAAAATGTACATCAATGTCTGAACTAAAATATAAAAGAATCCTCCTCAAATTAAGTGGTGAAGCACTCAATGGTGGCGATAAAAGCCAAATTATTAATTCCGATATCCTTTCGCAATATGCCAAAGAAATCAAATCTGTGGTAGATATAGGCTGTCAAGTTGCTATTGTGATTGGTGGTGGGAATATTTTTCGTGGTGCCAGCCAAAATTCTGGAATAGATAGAGAGCAAGGGGATTATATGGGCATGATTGCAACAGTTATCAATGGAATGGCTATTCAAAGTTCCTTGGAGAAAGTAGGTTTGAT
>JACCEA012359920.1_pt1 | contig 10698 bp, 25 predicted proteins | sample 7449851 | NCBI WGS metagenome assembly JACCEA01 (sample SAMN15323453, study PRJNA562643) | freshwater metagenome | isolation source: river surface water | place: USA:Blue River Watershed | collected 2017-08-18 | reverse complement strand
CATCTTCTTCTAACCAGTGTGCTACTGAGGTTGTGTGCCCATCCTCTGTGGCATACCATCCAGCAACAACTTCTTTTTCCTCTCCTTCATTATTCAGAGCAAGATCACACAATTGCCAGAATTTTTCTGTATTAAAGACAATATCCGAGTCAATCCAAAGTTGATAATCATACTCCAATTTACCATCCCAAGGAATTTGCTTTGGTCCACGAAGTACATTTGCACCTAAACACTTACAACGGGCAAAGTTTACCATTGATGAGTAATCTTGAGAAATTTGAATACTCATTCCATTTTGAACTAAATCAAAACAAAGTTGTACAAATGCTTTGAGAAAAATAAAAGAACATCCACGACCAGGAAGACAAAAAACAATACTCTTTCCTTTCATTCGTTCTTTAATTGCATCATAATCCCATTCTTGTTCTTGGGATTTTGGTGATGCTGCTTTAACTGTAAATCCTTTTGCCATAATAGAAACAAACTTTCAGTTCAATTTTATCAGTTTATATATGTGTTGTCAATGTGAAGAATTTAGTATAATTTCCCTATTCACATAGAGTTCCTCATATGATAGATCATCAGTATTATAATCTGTATGCATTAATCCAACAAGTTGATTCAGAGTTTTCCATGTAACCTTAAATTCATCTTCTTGAATTGAATGAAATAAACACTTATCCTTTGCATAGATGTGATATATTTTTTCCATCTGGACCTCAAAATTTTCTGGAAAATTTTTTTTAAGTAACTTATTTTGTTACTGCATTATATATCACAACTATGAGAATTCCTAGGGGTATTCCAATGATACGGAAAACCTTATCAGGATAGCGTATTAACCACCCTGCAAAGACTACCTTCCAGAAATTCCAATAAGGAGTTTTGTTTTTCACTTCTTCTTTCTTTTCCGTGCTCCATTTGTTTTCGCTTGACTCTTACATGACTTACAGCGGCGATCGGGTTTTGATTTACCGTTTTTATGAATCCATCGGGTAAACATTTTTTTCTCCGGAAAATTTTTTATGAGAGTGATATTTAAAGGTCGAAAGCAAGACTTTGTAGGTTAGGGTAGTTTACTTTTTTATAAACGGGGGGGCGCCTTAGGGGGCTTAGAACCGCAACGCCCGCTATAAACAATAACAAACAAAATCAAATAACTGCTAACACGAATAACAAACTGTCACGAATAAACTATACTTATTCGTGTGTTTTATACTAACTGCCAGCGATTACTGCTCTATAAGTATCACAAACCCCACGAAAAAACATAAAACGCACTGCTAAGTATCAACAACTCACGAACATTCGATGATTGTTTATACATTAGACGCTGCATTTATATAAAACTGTGAGGTTTGTTATACATTGGGGCAAACAGTTGTGCTACAAATACACAAACACTGCCAATTCTTATAAAACAACACGAAGATTATAAGAATTACCAACGAACAGAGAGATCTTCTACATAACTCTCAACGTGTTCTGATGGTTCAAGATCAAAGAGTTTATTCCAATCAATCTGATGTGGATTAAAATCTTCCATCACATCAAGTTCAAGTGTAATACGATACTTATGTTTTTGAGACGACAGATAGGAGTTAACCATAAGACGTAGAAGAGAATGAACTGACATGGACTATTCTATCAAGTCTTACATAACCTGTCAAGAACACCATCTCTGGCATACTCATAATGACTTGGGGTTATTTATTGTGAGATCTGCCAGGACGAATGATGATTATACACGAATGCTGACATAACATTCTGTCTGGTTTCTGTGTGATTTTATCATCTCTGGCACGAAACTTATCTAATCACGAATGAGTTTGACGTTCTTATTGTTTTGTGCTATGATATCAATAAGATCTGGCACGAAACTTATCTAATCACGAAGGAGTTTGATTGCTGGTTGATAAGAAGATCTTTGAAGTCTCAGAGATATTACGAACTTCCTCTAATCACGAATGAACTTATAAGTTTATGTTCTTATGTGGGGCATATGAAATGCTGCTACGAAACTTATCTAATCACGAATGATCTTATGAGGGCATGAGTTTATGGTGGCAAATTAGAATTATGCTACGAAACTTATCTAATCACGAAACAATACTTAGAGGCGCCTTGCAGGCGATTGTAGAGGGGTCTCACAGCATTATAAGAACTGCCCGATGACTGGGTAATTCTTATAGTTTTTGTGTGATATGATATTCCCTCCCTCATGCCGCCCTAGCAGTCTACATGCGATTTGATGAGACTTATGAGACACTGTGCCACTTATCTGATTGTCTTGCGTCTAGTGGGTCTCACAGGTACATAAAGAAACGTGGTGCTATAAGGAATTATACAGCACCTGGGAGTTTGTGTCAAGTGGGCGCGGAGAGTTTGTGTGTGCTTGTGCCAGGTTTTTATGTGTCCTTGGGGTCTTGACAAAAAAATCTGAGGGTGCTAGAATAGGAAATCCAAGATCACAAGGATCTCAGAGCATTTATAAGCATTAAAAGAGATTTATAAGCATTAAAAGAGATTTATAAGCATTAAAAGAGACATTTAATTGTACACAATCACACATATACACAACTAAACAAACAACTCATATACATTTTTTAATACATTTTTAATTAAAATAAAACGTTTTTAATTGATTTTTACCTATAATCAGTCTCATAATAAGCAGAAACAACAAGATCATCATTTGCCGTAGGAAGTACAGACAGTCGATGATGTAGATGATTTACACCTGAGATTGAATACTCTTCATCTTGTTGATCTTGAAGAAGAGACTTAATTTGTTTGATTTCTGATTGAGTTTTTGGATTGCGAAGAGCACAAGAGTGATAGTGCTTTTTGCGATAAGTACGTGACATTTTAGTTAAAGTCAGTGGGATAGTTACCTTTGAGTTCTATATTATCAAGATATGTGATAATTGTAGAATCAGGAGTGAGATAATCTAATTGAATGACATTAGGAGAGATTTCAACTTTACCAATAAGAGTTGATGCAAGAATAAGTTCAATCATTGTTTGCACCAATAGATTCTAGCATATCATTTACAACTTCGCTATCATAAAATTGTGAAATCTCTTCAATAAGTTCTACATCCATTGAACAAGAATTGCGAAGATTTTCTTCAATCCTATCAGATGCAAATTGAATCAATGAATCTAGATCCATTCCATCAACAATCATTTCAACATATAATGAAAGAAGTGAATCGTATTGTTGTTGAGTGAGTTTCATTTTTGAATGAGGAATTGAAAACTTACGAATTAACTTTTGCCTTCCTACGAATCATTGCAATCTCATCAGCAATAATCTCATTTACCTGTTCATAGATGCAATCACATCCGCCAAGTGTAAGCAATACACCATCAGTGTATTCATCACTCAGGAACTTTTCTTCATTAAAATCAGGGAAACCATCATCACCATCTTCATAATACATCACATCATTTTTGGTGAATACAAATGCAGCACAAGGGGCATTTTCACCTTGCTCATTGATCAGTTCTTGAATAGATGATTGAAGTTGTGCAAGAGTGCGGTACATAATCAATAGCAAGTGGTTTGGTACTTTACAGTCTTGGAAGTATAAGACTTCAGAGTGTTAATGATTTGATCGCAGTGTTTTTGATCTTCTTCACTAATGCGATAATAATCAACTGGTCCAAAGTCATTTAGATCTACACTCTCATCAGCATAAATTGGAGCGCAATAGAGTTCATCAGTATCAGGATCAATCGTATAAACTGATGCTGTTTGATCGCACTTAAAAAGAATCATTTTTGCACCAGTCGAATTGCATCAGTGATTGAAGTAGTCAGATGAGTGCATTGATATTGAGAAGTGCAAACTGCATAAACAGGTTGCTTTGTGACAATATCAAAAGTGTAGAGAACAATCATTGGAAAGAAAAAGAAAGTGAAATCAGAAATCAGAGAAGATATGAACTTCCCGATAACCTACTTCACAAGCAGTAAAATCATAGCGAAGATTGCTTTCCCAGGTGTTCTCCCAATCAACAACTACCACATCAGGAATATCAGCATAGCAATCAGTCACATAATCTTCTGCAAAGTCAGCAGCAGATTCATAACAACCGCGATAGCGTTGATCACAATCTTGAATATAAGAAATGCAACCCATTTCTTCAATCAGTGCATCAACTGCACCATAACCAATTTCTTCACCACAGCGCACATATTCTTCATACCAGCAAATAAAATCATCTTCATTGTGAATATCAATGAACTCAATCATATCATCGAGAGAATAGTTCTCATCGAGCAGATCATCAATCTTTTCAACAGTCTCAATCTTGTAGATTTCTTTGTAGTTAGTGGTGAGAGTGACAGACATGATTTTAAGAAAGAGTTTGTTGAAGGAAAAGAAAGAACTTAGATCAGATCAGATTAAGTTCCCATTTATAACCAATTTCAAGTCCATCTTTGGGATCTACAATCACAGTGCGAGAGATGATATTTGCATCCATCAGAGGTTGAATTGCTTTCATCCGTTGAGCATAATTTGCAATCGTACCAGTGTTTCCAACTTCTTCAAGAATTGCAGATTGTGCTTTACTGAACATCATTTTGCTTTGTGAATGAATTGAAAAGTTGAGAAAAAAAGAATTAGAACTTACGTTCTTTGAGATCCTCAACAAGTTGCTGAATCTCATCATAAGAGAGAATTACATTTCCAACCTCATCGTCAAAAGAAAACTTTTCATCATTCATGTAGAACTTAACACACTCAAGAAGAAAGTGAGTTTGATCTTGACTGAGCATTGAGGTCTCTCTCAACCGATTACTTCGTAATCATAGCACGGCAGGCGGCGGTTCGGGCGGTGTAATGTGCCAGTTTCACAAGTGGCACAAGGCATCTGCGTCTCACCTGAGATTGATGCGCTCGCAGATTATCATACTCAACTCTGCTGCAATCATATCATCAACATCACCAAGAGTAGCATTAATTGCTTCTGGTACAATTTGCATCATAAACTCATGAAATCTTTCATCATCGTAGATAAAATTAATAACTTCTGGTTTAAGTGCTTCTGCAAGTTGAATCAGTGTTTTTTGAGAAAGTGCCATAATCAAAGAACAAACTCCATCAGAAGATAATCCACGGTGATTTCCATAAGATTCGCAATATCTTCAAGACTTACATCTTCAGTGTCAGGATGCTCTGAAAACAGATCAAGAGTGGAATCATTCATCGAATTGAGAAAGCAAAAGTTTATGGCAGCGATCTGCTTCTTGCAGATCATTATCATCTAACTCATCCCATTCTACCCAATCATAAGCAGAATAGGTTGTTTCATATGATCCATCAGATAGAAGTGGAGCATACATGAGAACCTTGTCATTGTCAGGATCTAATGTGTAAGTGCAACCATTCTTTTGAGAGATAAGAAAAACCATAATTCAAACCATTGCGAGAGCAGATTGATTTTGGCGGGGGTTTTTAACTTGCTTGATCCAGGCAGATTTGCGGCGCACAGTATATGCTTGTGAAGGAAGTTTGGATTTACCCTGAACTTCATTGACAAGAACAATCAGTTTAGAATAGAAAGCGCGTTCCATTCTTTCTGCGGTGCTCATTTGCTCTCTCAACCGATTACTTCGTAATCATAGCACGGGATCCAGGGGGTTTGGTGATTTATTGTGCCACCCCTACAAGTGGCACACCACTATATTTTTGTATCAGATGATTGACATAAGATTCTGGTGCATCCGCAAGATCCTTTGCACCTTCCACAACTTCTACATAATCACCACACTTGGCAAGTTTGCGTCCTGCATTATCATTATCACAGACTGCCACAATAGGTCGATTGAGAAGTTTGAGTTGATTAATTACATCTTTCGATGGACTATTTGTGAGAGTTGCAAGTGCAGTTTGTCCTTTGTTGGTCAGTCTCATTGCATCATAAATGCCCTCAGTAAGATAAATTACACCATTAGATATATCAAGACTTTCAAGACCATAAAGAACTACTGAACTTTTATTCTTACTCACATAGGTATAATATCTTGCATTTGGTTTATTATTAACTTTCCTATCTCCTAGTGGATTATATTGCTGATAACCAATAATTTGACCAGAGAGATTATAGAGAAGATAAGTTGCAATACAATTTTCTTCATCAATAATTGGTCGATGAAGATTTATATCAACATTTCTTTCTTTGAGATGAGAGTAAATGTTCATTCAAATGCTCCATTTCTCTTGGTCTTCTTATTATAGGGTATTCAGAACCCGTTTGGTGATTTATTGTGCCACTTGTAGGAGTGGCACATCGCATCAGAGACTCGGCACAAGATCACCTATCATTCATCATAAAATAAATTTGATTCTGATAATAATTGATGTCTTCAGTAATAGATTCAATTACCTGAACTTGATGTTTAGGTACATTGTCTCTTTCTTTCTGAAGTTCTTGAATCCTTTGCATCAACAGTTTAACTTGGTCTTCCATTGCGTATCTAAAGTTGAACCAGAACTTTCATCATTGCACTCACTTCCTCTTTTGTATTCCAAGCAATTACATCTTCCGTCATATTACCATTTGGTCGAAAAATTGCAACTTCATAAGTATTGTCAGTCACATTACCATATAATCCACTTCCAGGAAGTCCAGCAACAACAGAAATACTCCATCCATTGCTGAACTTATACTTTCCTTGAATTGCACCAGGAATAGAATGCGATTGAAACTCAAGTTGCTCAAACATTGTTTTAGTTGGTAAAGGAAATAAAGAACTCAACCAAGTCGCTTGGCACAAATAGGACCAATTCCCATTTGAATGGAAAGAGGATCACTCAGAGTGCGAGCACAAATAGAGCAGGTGCCAGTCTCATGCCCATAAATCTTTGCAAGTTGCAGAAGATTATCATTGGCATCTTCCAGAAGATTTTTAACATCTTCGGAGACACTACCAATCAGTTCACCATTGGTAGTAATCTTTGCAACATAATTGTTGTTTTCAAAGACATAAACACAACCAACGTTGACACCTTTATTTACCGTAGAGAGAGTAATTCCAGGCAGTCGCACTTGGAACTTGCGGGCATTTGATTTCACCGCAGAATACATTTTCTCGACCAGAGGCAGAAACTCACCAACAGTTGCAGGTATCTCAGACTCGATGGCATCTTGAGTTGCAAGATAGTGAACCCAAGAAATCTGATTGTCAGAAAGTTTCTTCTTCGCAAGGAGATCATTTACAAAATCATTGTACTTGACATTTGCAGTCAGATAAGATTTTGCATCTTCCAGAGAGTTAAACTTGCTCTCAAAGGCAATCTCTTGACCTTTTTTTGTGATGGTGAAAGTTTGCATCACTCTCATCTGGTGAACTCCGTTCACTCTACCACCGCCAGGGGCACTGTGCTCTTTTTATGTGCCACCCCTACAAGTGGCACATCGCATCAGAGACTCACTCTGGGATTAGTTCATTTAGTTTTTCAATCAGTTCTTTGAGATCACCTTTATACCATTCTTGATCTTCAAGAAGATAAAGTGCTTGAAGAATACTATTCAGTTGTTCCTCTGTAATTTGTACATTAAACATAACTTTTATCCAACTAATAGATCAACAAAACCATTTGGGTACATATCGCTATAATTATCTACTGCTCGATCTGCATCATCATAATTCTCATAAACTCCAAGAACTTTATGAGATCCATCTTCTTGAAAGAGAACAACAGGATAAGTCTTAGACATCATAGAACTTGTAGTGGCGAAGTTCGGATTGATAGAAAGCATAATCTTCATCAGTTAGATCAGGGGAAATACCAAGAATGAAATTACACATTTCCATTCTTGCCTGACAGACATCTTTAAGAAGGTCAGGATTGCGTTGGAAGCAGTTGGTGAGGTCAGTAATCATAATCAAACAGCAACAGAGAACTCAGGAAGAATACAGAAAGAACAACAAAAGTTCTTTACCCAATTAAGAGTATCAGCATAGCAACGTGGTTCAGACATTACCATAGACTTACCAATGCGGGGATTATAGACAACAGCAACGTATTTGTAGCAATCATAAGATTCTTCAATCTCTTGAATCCACATCTGATTTACATTACCATCTCGCCAATCCCAAAGGGAAGTTGTGTAATGAAAAATGTCAGTGATCATTATCAATCAGAAAGAAAGGGTCAGAACGTTGTAGAGACTGCGGACATCATCATAAAATGCCACCGCAGCAGGGATCAGAACAGTTTGTACCCAAGCATAAAACTTCTTCGACTTTTCAATGACATCGAGAGTGAAAAGTTGCACTCGCTCAGTGCAATTATACTTGACCCAATTATCATAAAGAACAGTTGCAATCGCAGCAAAGAAAGCACAAGTAATCACAATAGCATCCATAAAGTTATGATAATGCTTGCGATAATCAATTCGCATTAGTTTCTCAGTGAGTTTCTGTGCAGGAGGAAAAGCAGAAGTAAAGTCCAGAACTTGCGATTGCGTCATTTGCACCTCCTTGATTTGATTACTTCGTAATCCTACACCCGCCAGGGGCGGTCTGGGGGGCGCACTGTGCCACTCTGCCGATTGGCACACTCAGTTGGGTCTTAAATGGGATTCGGTCCTAGGATGCCAGACGCCCTCTATCTCATTTGGGTCTCAATGAGAACCCTTGCGGCGACTGGGGCGAAAACCCAAAAAATCTGCGATTTCACCGCGCAGGTGTCCTAGGTCGTGGGGTGCAGTCTCATCGCAGTCTTATGCGAAACTGTTGAGCAAGGGACAAATACAAAAAAATGGAGGGGCATTTGCTCCTCCATCAAAGTTATTCAATTAACTCAGAAGTTTTTATTGAAAATAAATCCATCATTGAAAGAATAATCATATTGCAGATTAGTCTCCCAAGTATTGTCCCAATCAACAACTACAAAGTCAGGAACTTTGTATCCCATATCATCGCACATTTGTTCTGCGAAATCTGCGCCGCTTTCATATTCACCTTGGTAAGAATCCTCAAATCCATCAAGGGCATCAATACCAAACTCATCAATAAATGCGTCAACTGCGGTATAAGAATGATCCTCCCCCAGTCGCACATAATCTTCATAATGAGTAACAAAATCTTCCTGACAATACTGTTCAATGAAGTTCAGCATGTCATCAAGATCATGATTATCTTCTTGAAGAACAGAGATAAGATTAGAGGCAGAATCGCTCAGGTTGTCGATGGTGGATTGAAGTGCCATTGTATTAAAAAATGTGGAGGTTTGCATGTCTATTGAAGATCAGAAATCAATCGGATCAAGAGTAGGTTGTGCGCTCACAGTCTCAGCAGGAACATTATCATCACCACCAGTCACAGCATCAAGAATCGACAGAATCTCATTGCCATCCTTACCGCGACGCAGAGCAGCAAGCATCAGATCAACAGACATTTTAATTAAACAGTTGGGGTTGAGTTTAAGTGATTGAGTGCCTAGATTCTTGAATAATCAGAAACCCTAGGCAAGAAACCCGATAGAATCAAGTCAATCGGACATCCCTCAACCACTCTTTAAGATTACCACAGATCAGGGTCTGTGCTCATTTAGTGTGCCAGAAAAACAAGTGGCACACTCACATCGAGTCTCACACAGAAGCGTGAGACAGTGCGTACCTTACAATTTCCTCACGATTATTCTTAAAGTCAAGAATGAGATCAATTAGATCATTCATATCTTCATCATCAATTTCTTCTGCACTTTCAGTTCGTGCCATAATCTTAAAGATTTGAGCAACCTCAAAATCACTCTCAAACAAAATGTTGCGGTGATTATCAATCTCAATGTAGGTGTCGATTGATTCAGGAGTCAATCGCAGAGGGATATTTCCACCAATCAATCCAAGAGTTGCAAGACGTTCTGCTGCACCAATAACCCACATAACTTTGAGATCGGTAATAGTGAGATCGTTCATTTTAAGAGAAAAAGAAAAGGATAAGAAGGGAGAGTGAATTACTCACACTCCGCAGAGTTGTTTGGTGACAGAACCAGATGCTTGGCGATTGAGAGATACACCAGCACCTACGTTTGCACCAACAGCAGCACCTTCGCCACGGGCACCATTAAACTTCTTGGCGCGACCAAATCGCATTGAAGACAGTTTCTTATCAACTGCCTCTGCATCATCATGAACTCGACCTTCTTCTTTCTTCATTTCAAACAGTCGAACAGAAACCTTATCAGCAAATGCCTTACGGAAGTTGAGTTTGAAACTGCGGGAAACAGAAGTGCCATTTACAGCAGCAAGAACTTTTTCTGCTTTATGAGCAAGATCACACTCTCGCTCCATTACTTGTACCAGATAATCAAAGTACAGGCGCACTTGAATCTGTTGTGCCTCGCTACCAATAATCTGAATGGACTTCATATCAGCATTATTCTTCAGATATGCTTTTGCATCATAGAAAGTTGCAATCGCATTGAGAAGAGTAGCATATGCTTGATTCACACGCTTGAATGATTCAAAAGTCTCATCCAGAACTTGAGTTTCAGTTGCTTCCTCTACAGAAAGATTATATTTTTTGCAGAGTTTGTCAATCATTGCGGCAGCATTTTGACATTCTCCTTCAAAATCACTTCCTTGCTGAAGTTTGAGAATGGATTGGATTTTAGCGATGACTTGCTGGCGATCCATAGTAGAGAAATAAAGAACAGGAGGCGCTCCCTCCACCCTT
>JACCEA011430182.1_pt1 | contig 10698 bp, 7 predicted proteins | sample 7449851 | NCBI WGS metagenome assembly JACCEA01 (sample SAMN15323453, study PRJNA562643) | freshwater metagenome | isolation source: river surface water | place: USA:Blue River Watershed | collected 2017-08-18 | reverse complement strand
CATGGCCGTATCGGACCCAAGGCGCGCTTCCCGCAGATTTTTGACAATGCCCGCTGGACTGAGCTGCCCACCCCGCGCGTGGCAGAAGACCCGCTAAAGTTCCGCGACACCAAGAAATATGTGGATCGTATCAAAGCCGCCCGCGCGTCGACCGGCGAACAGGACGCGCTCATCAATGCACGCGGCACGATCATGGGCCATAAAGCCGTGGTTGGCGTGCAAGACTTTGCCTATATGGGCGGCTCCATGGGCGTTGCTGTGGGCGAAGCCTTTATTGCAGGCGCCACGGCCGCAATTGACGATAAATGCCCCTATATCATCTTCACCGCAGCAGGCGGCGCACGGATGCAAGAAGGCATTTTGTCGTTGATGCAAATGCCGCGCACGACAGTTGCCATTGCAATGCTGCGCGAGGCAAAACTGCCCTATATTGTTGTGATGACTGACCCCACAACTGGCGGCGTAACAGCCAGCTATGCGATGTTGGGCGATGTGCAAATTGCTGAACCCAATGCGCTGATTGGATTTGCCGGACAGCGCGTTATTCAGGACACGATCCGCGAAAAGCTGCCCGAAGGCTTCCAGCGGGCCGAGTATCTGCTGGAGCATGGCATGCTCGACATGGTGGTAGAGCGCAAGGATATGCGCGAAACACTGGGTCGGCTCATTGCCTTTTTGATGCCCGAAAAGGTTACGGCCTGACCCACAGTGGCTGATCACGCCCGCTCCGATAATCCTGCTGTTCAAGCCCAGCTTGATCGTTTTGCCCAATTGTCGCCCGGGCGGGACATTTTGGGGCTAGAGCGTATTGCCGAATTGCTGGCAGCGGTGGGCAACCCACACCAGCAATTGCCCCCTATATTCCATGTCGCGGGCACCAATGGAAAGGGCTCGACCTGCGCGTTTTTGCGGGCCGCAATCGAAAGTGCGGGCCTGACAGCGCATGTCTACACTAGCCCACATTTGGTGCGGTTTAATGAGCGTATTCGCGTTGCGGGACGGCTGATTGACGATACCGCACTGGCCGAGATTTTGGCCGAAGTGCTCGACGCGGCGGAGCAGGCAGAGATTGGACCCAGCTTTTTTGAAGCCACCACAGCGGCTGCCTTTTTAGCCTTTTCGCGCACGCCCGCTGATGTTGCGATTATCGAAGTCGGCCTTGGCGGGCGGTTGGATGCCACCAATATCATTGACGCACCTCTGATGACGGGCATTGCGCAACTGGGCCTCGATCATGAGGCCTTTTTGCTCGATCCTAGCAATGGCCCCGCTTTTCCACCCTTGGAACGTATTGGCTATGAAAAGGCGGGCATTGCCAAAGCCAGTGCACCGCTGGTGACCATGGACTATCCACCCGCTGTGGCCGCACGCGTCGCCGCAGTGGCCGCTGCCGCCGGCACGCAGGTTATTGCCCGCAAATCAGATTGGGACTGTGCCGTTTATCAGGGCCAGCTTCATTATCGCGATGCGCAGGGCAAATTGAGCCTGCCCCTGCCCCGACTTGCGGGCCAGCACCAAGCCGAGAATGCCGGGCTCGCCATTGCCATGCTACGTCACCAGAGCGCCATTCCAATGCCCGAAAGCGCCTTGCGCGCCGCCATGGGCTGGGCGCACTGGCCCGCACGGATGCAAGTGCTGGCAGATGGGCCACTGAAGGCCAATATCCCTTCTGCGCGTACTTTGTGGCTGGATGGCGGGCATAATCCCAATGCTGCAACCATGATCGCCGAATTCTTTGCTGATGGGGATAAGGTAGACCTTGTTCTGGGCATGTTGGCCAATAAGGATGCGCATGGATTTTTAAAGCTGCTTGCACCCATTGCCCGGTCCGTTACGGCCGTGCCTATTCCCGGGCATGAGTGCCATAGCCCTGCAGATTTGTGCGCAATGGCGCGGGAACTGGGCATTGCCGACACTGGAATTGCTCTGAATCTAGCGGAAGCCTTACGCCAGATTGACTCGAAGGCCGCCGGATTGCCCAAGGACGTTGCGATTTTGGGATCGCTCTATCTGGCCGGTGTGGCGCTGGCCGAAAACGACCAGCTGCCCGATTAATCCCGCGCGCCAGCAGAGCCCATTGCGCTATCCACCAGCCCATTACGCGACATCAGCCAGAAAAGCGCAATCCCGGGCAGCGCAGCCAGCGTAGTCAGCAAATAGAAGTTCACATAACCCAGCGTTTCAATCAGCGCGCCTGCCGTTGTTCCCGTGAGGAACCGGCCCACAATACTGGCCCCAGCAGAAATCAGCGCATATTGCGCGCCTGTAAAGCGCAGATCACACAAGGCCGAGAAATAAGCGACCAGAACCACGCCCCCAAACCCGCTGGCAGCGTTTTCAAAGCCAATGGCGCCCGCCATGGCCCAATTGCTGTGCCCGCTGGCTGCCAACCCGGCAAAGCTCAGATTGGAAAAGGCCATAAGAACCAAGGCAATGATAACAGAGCGTTTTAGGCCCAACCGGGCAAAGGCGACCCCACCAATGAAGATGCCAATCAAATAGGCCCAAAAGCCAACGCCAACGTCGTAAATGGCAATCTCGTCATTGGTATAGCCCAGATCATCAAAGAGCAGCCGGAAAGTGAGGTTCGCCAGCGTATCGCCAATTTTATGGACGAGAATGAACAAGAGGACGAGCCACGCCCCCGCACGTTGGAAAAATTCGACAAAGGGGCCAGCCACCGATTGCCATATCTCTGCCACAGCCCGCTTTTCATTCGAAACGACATGGCGTGCAGGTTCCCCCATCAACAGCCCAGTCAGCATCGCAGGCAAAGCAAAGGCGGCACACGCCATATAGGCGGCCTGCCAGCCAATGCGGTCCGCCAAGACAAGCGCCAAAGCCCCTGCCCCGGCTGAGCCAATCCGCCAGCCATATTGTGACATGCCAGACCCAACACCAAGCTGATACGGCTTCAGTGTTTCAATGCGATAGGCATCGATCACAATATCAAAGGTCGCGCCCGCAACCCCCACCAAAATCGCCGCCAAAACCGTCGCGCCAATGCTAGCTGCGGGATCAACCAGTGCCAGATTGATGACTGATGCAATGACCATCAGTCCCGAAAAAATCAGCCATGATACGCGCTGACCGAGCCGCCCAATCAGCGGTAAACGGACGCCATCGACAATCCAGGCCCAGAAAATCTTGAGGTTATAGACAAGGAAGGCCAGCGTGAAGGCCGTGACTGTTTTCTTATCAATGCCATCTTGCGCCAGCCGCGTGGTCAGCGTGGCGCCAATCATCGCATAGGGAAAGCCCGAGGAGACGCCGACAAAAAAGGCCGCCAGCGATTCCTTTTCCACATAAGGCTTGATTGCCCCGGCCCAACCGCCTGTTACGGACGTTACGGTCTGGCTTTCTTTGCCCATGCCCCTTGCTCCCCACTCGATTTCGCGCGAACCTAGCGCCTTAGACGCAGAAAGGTAGCCCTGTCATGACCTTGATGACACCCACACCCGGCCAAATGGCACTTGCCCGACAAATTGCGGATGGGACGCCCCGGACGGCCGCTGGCATTAATCAAGTGCCTGCTGCGCGCTATACTGATCCCGCTTGGTTTCAAAAGGAAAAGGCAGCGCTTTTTGACCAGCTGCCTCAAGTCATTGCGCCAAGTGCCTTGCTGCCAGAGCGGGGCATGGCTGTGCCGCATGACGGCTTTGGCCGGCCCCTGCTGTTAACGCGCGATGCTGAGGGCAAGGCGCACGTCTTTCTGAATGTATGCCGCCACCGTGGGACACGGCTTGTGGAAGGCACAGAGCGCGTGTGCGCGCCCCGGCTCATCTGCCCCTACCACGCATGGAGCTATGCGCTTGATGGCCGCCTGACGGGCCTTCCGCGGCCCGATACATTCCCCGGCCTTGATAAGGCTGGTTATGGCTTGAAAGAATTGTCCAGCTGTGAAGCGGGCGGGCTCATTTGGTATGCGCCCACTGACACGGCTGATTTCACTCATGCCGAAGCTTTAGGCGCAGATTTTGATGCCTTTGGGATGCGCCATCTCTATCTCTACAACCGCCGGGTGCATGATGTGGCGGGCAATTGGAAGCTCATCATGGATGCGTTTCTGGAAAGCTATCATGTCGCGCGCCTCCATGCGAATACGATTGGCCCGTTTTTCAAAGATGGCGTCACATCGGGCGATTGTATTGGCCCGCATCAACGCTCAGCCGTTGGCCGTGCCGAAGAATTGGCCGAGATGGACTTAGGCAATTGGCCCAAATTGCGCGCGGCAGTGACCTTTGCTTATCAGCTGTTCCCCGCCACAGTCATTGTTGTCAGCCCAGATTATGTGAACATCATGGTTCTTATGCCGCACTCGGAAGGCCGAACCCTGGTTGAGGATTTCATGCTGATCCCTGAAGAGCCGAAAACAGATAAAGCGCGTGACCATTGGGCACGCAGTTGGGACTTGCTAGATAATGGCGTCTTTGGATCAGAAGATTTCCGCGCGGCCGCTCTGGGCCAAGAAGGGCTCTCGTCTGGTGCATTGCCGGAACTGACACTGGGCACGCTCGAATCCGGCATTTCCCGCTTTCATGAGCTTATCGAGGCGCATCTGAGCACCTAGCGGCAACGCGGAGACGATCTTCCACAAGACATTGCGCCCCAATTGCTTTAGGGGCGCGGCTATGACCAGTTCAGAACCTCAGCGTATTGCCAAGCTGCTTGCGCGCGCCGGCATTGCGTCGCGCCGCGAAATTGAGCGGATGATTGCCGATCGCCGCATTGCCATTGATGGCACCCCCGTGGAAACGCCTGCCACAATTCTCACCACGCTTGATGGCGTGACTGTGGATGGCAAGCCAGTGCGTCCGCCCAAGGCGGCCCGCCTATTCCGTTTCTACAAACCCATTGGCGTGTTGACCACAGAGCGCGACCCCAAGGGCCGGAAAACCATTTATGACGTCATTCCCAAGGGGCTGCCCCGGCTGGTGCCTGTTGGCCGGCTCGATTACAACACCGAAGGTTTGTTGTTAATGACCACGGATGGCGGGCTGAAGCGGGCGCTGGAATTGCCTTCCACTGGCGTTCCCCGCACTTATCGCGCCCGCGCTTTTGGCCAAGTGACGCAGGCGCAGCTGGAAGAGCTAATCCATGGGATTGAGATTGAAGGCGTCCGCTATGGCTCAATCGACGCCAATATGGAGCGGCGAACTGGCGCCAATGTTTGGGTTGAAATGACGTTGACCGAAGGCAAAAACCGCGAAGTCCGCCGCGTTTTGGAATATCTGGGTCTCGAAGTCGCTCGCCTCATCCGCACCAGCTATGGCCCCTTCCAACTGGCAGGTTTGGAAAAAGGCCAAATTTCTGAAGTGGACCGCAATGATCTCTTCCAGTTCCGCAGGGCCTTGGGTGCATGAGGATCATATCTGGGCAATGGCGCGGCCGTCCGCTCGCTGCGCCCAAAGGAGATACCACACGCCCCACGGCTGATCGCACACGTGAGGCACTGTTTTCCATGCTGGTCAGCCGCTTGGGCGGGCTGGAAGAGCTGCGGGTCGCCGATTTGTTCGCAGGCTCAGGCGCTTTGGGGCTAGAGGCTTTGTCCCGCGGTGCCGCGCAGTGCATTTTTGTTGAGCAAGATCGCGCAGCACTGGATGCTCTGCGCACCAATATTGCCAAACTAGGCGCGCAGAATGCCGAAGTGCGCGCAGGGTCAGTACTGGCCCTGCCCCCGACACCAACCCCGCTTGATCTCGTTATGATGGACCCGCCTTATTATAGCGGGGCAGGCTCCGTGGCGCTCGATAAGCTCCATCGCTTGGGCTGGATTGGCCCGGCAACTTTGGTCAGCATTGAAACTTCACGCACCGAAGATGTGGCTGTGGATGGCTTTGAGATTGAGGCCCAGCGCGATTATGGCAAAGCGCGGATCACGCTTTTGCGCGCAACCCCATAAGCCCAATCAGGCTTAATCCCGCGCATACAGCCAAATACACGCCCACAGCGCCCAAACCATTTTGATCTGACAGCCTTTGTGCGATCAGAGGGGCCAAGCCACCGCCCAAAATGCCCGCCATGTTGAAGGCGACAGACGCGCCGGAATAACGCACGCGCGCCGGAAACAGGCTCGGCAACCAAGATCCCAAGGGCCCATAGACTAAGCCCATCGCAAAAAGGGCCAATGTTAGAAACAACGTCACGCGGGCGGGATCCCCACTGCCCAAGGTTGGAACGATGATTGCAGCCACGGCCATGGTTAGTCCGCAGCCGAGCATCAAAACCTTATCCGCGCCATATGTATCGGAAGCTGGGCCAGAAACGATAATCCCCAGCGCCAAAAACAAAATGGCAAAGAGCTGCAAGCTTAAGAATTCCTCGCGCGCCATGCCCAATTGTGTGGTGCCAAAGCCCAAAGCAAAGGCCGTTGCGAGATAAAAAATCGCAAAACAGGCAATGGCCGCAAATGTGCCACCCAGCACTTCAGGCCAATGATGCCGCATCAATTCTGCCAGCGGAACCCGCGGCGGTGGCGCGGCTTTCATTGCTTCTGCAAAGGCCGGGGTTTCTGTCAACTTCAGCCGCACCCAAAGGCCCACGCCAACAAGCAGCGCGCTGCCCAAAAATGGAATGCGCCAGCCCCAATCTTTAAAATCTGCATCGCTCAACCACAGGCCCAGCAGCAAAAACAGGCCATTGGAGGCAATGAAGCCCACTGGCGCGCCCAATTGCGGGAAAATGCCATAACGCCCGGCTTTGCCCGGCGGGGCATGTTCCGTAGCCAATAAGGCCGCCCCGCCCCATTCCCCACCAAGGCCAAAGCCTTGGCCAAAGCGCAACAAGCATAGCAAGGCGGGCGCGACCCAGCCAATCACGGCATAGGAAGGGAGAAACGCAATCAGGAATGTCGACAGCCCCATGATGAGAAGCGACGCGACCAAAGTCGACTTGCGGCCAACGCGATCCCCAAAATGACCAAAGGCAATCGCCCCCAAAGGCCGCGCGAAAAAGGCGACCGAAAAACTGGCATAACTTAAAAGCAATTGCAGACCCGGCTCATCTGAGGGGAAGAAGAGCGGGCCGAAAACCAATGCGGCTGCAGTGGCATAAATGTAAAAGTCGTAAAATTCGACAGCGGTGCCCACCAATGAGGCTGTAAGAACTCTTCTATGCGATACCGTGCTCGTCATGCCGTGCCTCTCTCCAATGCTGCCCTAGCGTGCCGATGCGTCTTGGGCAAAGCCTAACACAGCTTTTTATCTGCGTGATATGACTGGCAAATGCTTGCAAGCCCCGCCGATGTTCCCTAATCGTTCGCATCATGACTTTGCCTGAAAATATGCAAGAACCCGCCTATATCAGCGGCCTGAATGACCCTCAGCGCCAGGCCGTGCTGACAACAGATGGCCCTGTGCTGATGTTGGCCGGGGCTGGCACAGGCAAAACGGCCGCGCTTACGGCGCGATTGGCGCATCTGATTGCCACCCGACGGGCATGGCCATCTGAAATTCTGGCTGTCACCTTCACCAACAAAGCTGCGCGCGAGATGAAAGAACGTGTCGGGCGCATTATTGGGGATGCAGTTGAAGGGATGCCCTGGCTTGGCACTTTCCATAGCATCTGCGCAAAGATGCTTAGAAAGCATGCAGAACTTGTTGGTTTACAATCAAATTTTACAATTTTGGATACAGATGATCAGCTGCGCTTGTTGAAGCAGATCGTCCAAGCAGCTGAGCTTGATGAAAAGCGCTGGCCTGCCCGCCAATTGGCCGGATTGATTGACCAATGGAAGAATAAGGGCCTTACCCCGGCGGACATCGATGCCGCAGAAAATGAGCGATATGCCAATGGGAAAGGTGCTGAACTTTACAAGATTTATCAAGAACGGCTCAAAGCCCTCAACGCCTGCGACTTTGGAGACTTGCTGCTCCATATGCTCACCATATTAAAAACACATCGCGATGTGCTGGACAGCTATCAACAGCGGTTCAAATACATATTGGTCGACGAATATCAGGATACAAATGCCAGCCAATATCTTTGGCTGCGCCTCTTGGCCCAAGCCAATAAGAATATTTGTGTGGTTGGCGATGATGATCAGTCCATTTATTCATGGCGTGGCGCAGAAGTGGCCAATATCTTACGTTTTGAAAAGGATTTTCCTGGCGCTGTCATTGTAAAGCTTGAGCAAAATTACCGCTCCACCCCGCATATTCTGGGCGCTGCCTCAGGCCTGATTGCGCAAAATGGGGGTCGGTTGGGCAAGACTTTGTGGACCGAAGTCGACGGCGGCGAGAAAGTTGAAGTTATTGGCGTATGGGATGGCCCTGAAGAGGCCCGTCGCGTGGGTGAACTTGCCGAAGACTATCAACGTGCAGGCGGATCGCTGGATGATGTCGCCATTTTGGTCCGCGCGCAGTTCCAAACTCGCGAATTTGAAGATCGCTTCATTGCCATCGGCCTGCCCTATCGCATTGTTGGGGGCTTTCGTTTCTATGAACGCGCGGAAATCCGCGATGCGTTGGCGTATCTGCGCCTCGTCAACCAACCCGCAGATGATTTGGCCTTTGAACGGATCGTCAACCAGCCCAAGCGCGGGCTGGGCGATAAAGCCCTTGCCAAAGTGCAGATGTTTGCGCGTGCAGACGCCATTCCGCTCTCGCTCGCGGCTGCGCGCATTTTAGACACCGACGAACTGACCCCACAGGCGCGCCGTGCGCTTGGCGGATTTATCGGGGATTTGGCACGTTGGCGCGACATGGCCACCACCCTGCCCCATCATGAACTGGCGCGGCAATTGCTGGATGAAAGTGGCTATACGGCCATGCTGCAGGCCGACAAATCAGCTGAAAGCGCTGGTCGGCTGGAAAACTTAAACGAGCTTGTCCGCGCCATGGAAGATTATGAAACGCTGGGCGCGTTTCTGGAACATGTTAGCCTTGTGATGGACAATGATGCAGCAGGCGATGGCGAAAAGCTGACGATGATGACCATCCATGCCGCCAAGGGACTCGAGTTTTCTCACGTATTTCTCGCAGGCTGGGAAGAAGGCGTTTTCCCCTCGCAACGCGCGCTGGATGAAGGGGGCATTGCAAGCTTGGAAGAAGAACGGCGCTTGGCCTATGTTGCCATCACGCGGGCACGCCAGAAATGTACGATTTTTCATGCCGCCAATCGCCGCATCTATGGCCAATGGACGTCGAGCATCCCCTCGCGCTTCATTGCTGAGCTTCCTGCAGACCATGTTGAGCAAGAGAGCAGCTTTTCTGGCGGAGAAAGCCTGTGGCGGGCCAATTGGTCGCAAAGCGCGGATCCCTTTGCGCATGTTGCCCGCAGCACGGGTCGTGGCCCCGGTTGGCAACGCGCGACCAGCAGCTATTCCAGCGCCCCCACACGCATTGTGGAGGCCCGCGCCAGTGCAATCAGCCTCGGCAATAAAGGGCGCAGCGATTTAGCCATTGGCCAACGCGTCTTTCATGACAAATTTGGTTATGGCCAAATTGCCGAAATTGAAGGCAATAAATTAGAGATTGATTTTGATCAGGCGGGGCGCAAGCGCGTGCTCGATAGCTTTATTACGCTGGCTTAACGGCGTGACCAGCCGGGTGGTCATGATCGCTGACAATCGGCGTCCCAAATAATTCTTTATGATATCCACGCGGTCAACGCTTGCACGTCTGCAATGTTGAGGCCAAGAGCAAGTCGTGACTGACACGGCTGACACTTCTCCCCATCCGCTGTCCATTCCGGACTATCGCTATTTCTGGATTGCCCGGTTTAGCGCGGTCTTAGCGACAATGGGGATGGTCGTTGTTATCGGCTATCAATTTTATGATGTTGCGCGCTCTGATTATGGGATGAGCATTCGTGAGGCCTCGTTTCAGCTGGGGCTGCTAGGGTTGGCGCAATTCATACCCCTTGCCGTGCTAACGCCTGTTGCCGGCTGGGTGGCAGATCGGTTTGATCGCCGCCGTGTGGCGATTTTCGCGAACAGCATTGATGGTATTGTTGCGCTGACACTGGGGTTCATGACTGCGCAAGATGCGCTCACGCTGCCGCTGCTCTATATGATGGCCGCATTGCATGGCGTGGCCCGTGTCTTTGTTGGCCCATCCATGTCGTCGATTGTGGCCAATATTGTGCCGGCACGCATCCTGCCGCGGGCTATCGCCTTCAACTCAATGGCGTGGCAAACTGGTACAGTGATTGGCCCCGGCGTTGGCGGCCTCCTTTTTGCCAGCAACCCGGCCCTGCCCTATTGGATTGCGGCGATTTTGCTGGCAGTCGCGTCATTTGCGATCAGCCGCATTCGTCCTTTTCCCAAAACGGAAATTAAGGGCCAAGCCCATCCCTTCCGGCAGATGATTGATGGGCTCCATTATACATGGAATGAGCGCTTCCTGCTGGGGGCAATTACGCTCGACCTTTTTGCCGTGCTGTTGGCCGGCGCAACGGCGCTTTTGCCTGTTTATGCGCGCGATATTTTAAATGTCGGCCCGCAGGGGCTGGGCTGGCTTCGCGCAGCGCCGGCAGTGGGCGCCACATTAATGGCGCTGTGGTTTTCTTTCCGCCCCCTGAAGCACAATGTGGGCATTAAGATGCTGTGGGCCGTTGTTGTCTTTGGGCTGGCCACTATTGGCTTTGGGCTTTCCAAGTCCTTTTGGCTGTCGCTCGGGATGCTCTCCATTCTTGGCGCGGCCGATATGCTATCCGTCTATGTCCGCTCGTCGCTTGTTCAATTAAACACACCAGATG
>JACCEA011198989.1_pt1 | contig 10698 bp, 10 predicted proteins | sample 7449851 | NCBI WGS metagenome assembly JACCEA01 (sample SAMN15323453, study PRJNA562643) | freshwater metagenome | isolation source: river surface water | place: USA:Blue River Watershed | collected 2017-08-18 | reverse complement strand
GCAGCAGACATAAAATCACTTACCATCCTTCGATCCTACGAATAACATCAATTTCAGTCATCATTATTTCACTGTTGCGTTGCCCTGTGCTGTAGTGATGTTTAAAAAATTTGCTTTGCTCAGGTGTATATGTGACAATTGGTAATCCCAATCTGTTTCGTAATGCACTTTCAATTTGACGGCATCCTTCTTCGGGATCTTCTTTGCTAAAACTGTTCCACAACATTTCTAGTGTATCAAAGTCTTGTACTTGATGGTGGTTCCACCCCTCTAACATGATCATGTATGTGCCCAGACGGGCACCGTACATGGCCCAGTAGCCGTTTTCTACATCGGCACCAACACTTTGCCAAATACATAAGTGGTCGTAGTTGCGTTTATTCACACCTTCTTCGAATTCTTGCAGTGTAGGCTTGTGTCCTCGATTGAGACACATTTTCACACCTTCCCTAAATCCGGCTCGCCATGCTTGCTTGGCACTGCCGTTGGGGTATGTTGTGCTATAACAGTTATGCATTGCCGTGTACTTTGAATCAAAGCAAAATTCAACAGCAGTTTCTTCATCGCCGCGACTGGCTTCGTGTGTGCGCATGTTCATCACAAAGTCTCGGGTCCAACAGCTTACACCACCGTTACCATACCGAAGCCCGTTAATAACGTTACGTGCCTTCCATCTAAAAACGTGGTCATGGTTCTTTTCGCCCAGCGATAATTGTAGATTAAAAAACTCAGGGTCGGGTATATTATCTCCATCAATAAGAACGAATCGTTCTGTATCACTTGCGGTGGCGGCCGCTTTATGCGCGGCATCGGAACCCTTAACACCGTCAACTCTTTTAGCCCACGGAACCATATTTTGAATCCGGATCCAAAATTCTTCTTTTTTAGGTTCGTCATATGTTAAAAAAATGCAGTCTAGATCTGCGATATCAATTATTTGTTCTGTCATAATGTTCTACGTCTGGATATGTTTCGTTGTGTTCTAAAATCAATGCTGCATGTCCTTTTACCACGCGAAAACCAGTGCTAGACTTTTTTAGACGAGATTTTGCAGGTGAATGAGCATCAAGAACTACTAACTTTTTATTTTGAACTCGCAATAGCTGTGTGTTTGAGCTATTCAAAGTTTTTAAATCATCTAGTACGATATAGTTGTTGCTATTGGGGTAATCGTTATTCCAAAGGCCAATTATTGTACCGTCGGCATTGTAATACAATCTATTCTCGTTAGGCCCTTTGTTCTGAGTTGCATCAAATTCAGCTACCAACCGATCTATTTCAGATAATAAATTATCGTTCATGATATTTAAGTAATTCCCTGGATCCAAAATTTTTATTGTAATAATGTAGAGGATGATATTGATTGATATTATTGATTCTTATCATACCTTGATCAACTTCTGTAACAAAAACTTCGTCAAACGATAAATCTTCATTGAATCCGTTAATGCCAGGTTTCATATGTACAAAATTTATAAAATCTGCGCTTGGTAATGTACAGAGCTCGGGACCAACCAATTTAGCAGCTAGTGCAAACACTACATCTGTACTAGGTACTGTTTCTCTGCAATTTTTTAAAATTGCACAGACATCATTCCAATTACTATACAACTGCTTTGCAATGTCAAAAAAGTCTCTGGAAGTTTTTGTAAATCTAAAATACATTAGTCCGTTATAAACATCAGGCAGCTGATTGTCATCAAACACTTTTCTGTATTTTCTAATAGTCGACTGACGCTGTTGATAGTTTTGACACCCAACACTTAAAATCATGTCTCGTAATCTAAATGCATGTATCCAATGATCTATACTTCTTGTAAACACTAAATCACTTTCTAGTTTTATAGTTTCCTTGAAAGGAGTTAGATCAAATAAAAATGCTTCTGTACCAAAAGGCCCAAAGTCATGCTCGGGTGCCAGTATAATATAATCAAATACTTTTTCATGAATTTCAGTGATCTGCGCATGCGTTTGCTGATCAACTATAATTGCATATCTGTTATTCTTTTGAGTTTTTTTAATGTTCAATGCTTGTAAATAGGCCAGTTGTAAATAGTCTGTTTGCTCGGTATTACAGGCAACAGTTAAAAATCCCAACTGTTCTTTATGATTCATTTAGAACCTCGTTGATAAAATCACGACAATTTTGACTTTGTAAATACCATTTGCTCATTACATGTAAATTTGTGTAAGGCAAAACATATGCTTTATTTTGATCCTTGACAATGATTTTTCCTTGTGATAGACTGATACTGTCAATTGGTTGATCTATTGCTATTATGTTTTCTGGTATAGATTTTGTGTCCAGTGCATACCCGTTCATAATGACATCTGCCATAGCAAATGCATAATCATTTCTGAAATTGCGCTCACGTACATTGAACAATGCACAATAATAAGAATAATTTTTTTGAACTCTATCAATCAAATCAAAAAACATTTTGGCTTTTTCTGTTTTTCTAAATGCAAACACTGTGGCCCAGACATAAGGCAAGCTGTTATCCCCCATCGTAGAAGGCCACGACGTTGTAAGTGCCATACTATCTCTCGCCAACAAGTAATCCCACTCAGTATCAAAAATTTTATTCAAGCCGTTGTTTAGTACAAGATAATCAACATCGATTACCAAAGTTTCGTCATAAGGCGACAGCTCGTATGCACGGTGTCTTCCTATATTTCTCCATCGGATAAATTCTTTGCTGTCTATATCGTAACGCATTGTGTAAAGATCGTTTTGTAACTCTTTGTCTGTAATTAGAGTGTACGGAAGATCAAGTTTTTTACTTGCTAGTTCTAAAGTGTGTTTTGCTATTGACACGTAGTCAATGGTGTCAACATTGTATGCAAACGCAAGAATGCCTCTAGATTTTTCTAATTTTCTTGAGTTCTTCATATTCTTGATGCCAATGATTCATCACTGTTTGATAATGCTGTTGTGCAGTTACTAGAAATGTCTGACGATCAATTTGCACTGGGTTTTCATAAACATCTTCTAAATACAACTCATCAACGGGCCAAGTTTTTATAAATGCCAACAACTCAGGAGTAATTTTAAACATGCCGCCATTGTGAGTCATGTGTAAATCAGTTTGGATTTTTTCTCGCAAAATTCTTTTATTGATTTGAAAATCAGTAGCTTGTTTGACTTTTTCAACGATTGAATCAATGTTGTTCATAAGTTAGATATAGAAACTGGTTAGAGTACATTGTACACTAACCAGTACGAGATTGTAAAGACTTTTGGATTACAATTGGCTAATTGTAACTGTGCCCCAGCTGTTAGTTAAATTAACTGTTTCTGGATATGTAACGTCAATTGACACAGTAGGAGTAAGTGACAACGAGTCATCAAAACTTCCGCCTGGGGTGTTGCCGCCCGAAGTAGAATTGATTGTGGCCCAGAAATCAATTGTGGTTCCGTTGTCTGCGTTGGCACCTTGTGTTCCGTTTGTTCTAACTGCAATACTTGCTGTGTCGGTGGTATAATTAGTTGTTACACTGGTCACTGATACTACTGTAGTATTTCCTGTAGTTATGTTATAGTAACCCAATGCTGTATCATTTGTACTTAACGTGCCGCCGGTACCTGTCCGACCGCCGTTAGTAGTGGTTTTGAAAGTAGTAACTCCGCCAATATATCCCACAAGGTTCTGAGCAGCAGTGGACCGAGCAGACCCCGAAGATGTTGCTGTGATATTAAATTTAAGTTGTCCGCCGGCATTGAAAAAATATCTAGCTTGGTCTGCACTAGCAAAAGTTGCTCTTGCACCAAATGATCTAGTTAGCGTTGAAGTAGTTGATGCACTTGTCCATGCTGCATATGCTAGGCCGGTTCCTGCTGTAACTGTGCCGGTAGTGTTTGCAGATAGTCTGTTTGTATATGCAGTGTTGATATTTGTTTGTAGTGTGCTTAGCCAGCTGATTGTTTGTCCAGCGGTGACTGCTGAAATTCCAGAACCGCTGCCCGATTGATGTGTTAAAATAGAATTTAGTCTATTAATTAAGGTAGCCCATTGGGTAGCTGTGATAGTATTCGAAACTGCCACCGTTGCCACCGCAGTTTGTCCATAACCGGCGTTGCCTGTCCCAGTAGACCAAACAGTATTGAGCTGATTTGAGCCGTTAATTAAATTATTGTAATCTGTGGCTTCAATTAAGTTGCCTTGTGAGTATGACATATTTTATTCCTAATTAACTATTCAATTTAACAATGGCTTCGATAGTTCCTTCGCCGGTATCAGTTTTATCTTGTAAACTTCTACCTATTACATTAAATGGAGAGATTTCGTTTCTTGCACCAGCTCTAGCTAGGCCATTTCCGGCGCTAACCAATCTATCCCCTTTTCGTACTTTACCAATTACTCTAACAGGAACACGACCATTGACTGCAACCGGAGGGTGCGTTGTGTCTGAACCGGCGGCGCCGTTCATTAAATAAGCTGCTTTTGTACTTATGACCCCAAACACATCTTCGCTCAATTCCTCGGCAGCGGCAGTAATTTCTTTAACACCGCCCAATGCAACAACTGTGCCTGGGTTGTATGGCTGATCTGTTTCAAAACGTTCTGCCAAGTCAGCGTACTGTGCTTGTACTGACACACCGTAGAATGTGTTGAACCACATACCAGTACTTCCTAAATTAACTGAAGTATTTGATGTTGGCAATATTGCATTAGACACATAAACAGTTGCTATGTTTGCATTAGCTGCAAAAACGTTACCTACCAATGCGCTCTGTGAGAACACATTGCTCCAGCGGTTTGTTGTATTTCCCAAGGTATAAACAATATTGGCACTAGGGGTGATGTTTGCTGCAAACGCACTAGTTCCAGTACCGCCACCCAATTGTGTATCAACATAATTCTTTGTTGCTAATGTTAGTGCTGGTGATGATGCAGTGGGGTTTGAATATGCTTCCGGTAACCCTGTTTGGTAGTTACCACGTAAAAACGGTGTTTGCACTCCACCTGTTTTTAAACTTAAAATAATATCTTTATTGTTTGTTTGGTTTCTTAAAGTGACAACTCCGCTGCTAACCGAACCAATAAAGTCACTGGCTGCACCAAATGTCAATCCGTTGTCATTTGTTAATGTTAAGGATCCGTTAACTGTGCCCGAAGTGTCGTTTCTTAAGAAACTTGAACCCGGAATTGGGACTCCGCTAACATATAAGTTATTTGCAACATCGGCATTACCGTAAAATGCTTGACTTAATGCAGTACTTAAATTTAACCCTCTGTTAACTGTAGAGAATCCCGACACTGCTGTTGTAAACGATGCTTCTTTGCTCCAAATACCAACTAATACGTTGTCAATATAAAATTTCAGCACAACATAGGTTGCACTTGGTGATGTGGCTGCAATAGTATCGGGAATAGCACCCGAGTTACCTGTTGCTGTAGTTGCTGCAGGTCCAATTGTGGTCCAAGAACCTGTCCATACTTTAAGTTGTCCACCAATGGTATCGTACCATTGTTCGCCGGTAACTGGGTTATTAGGAGCACTAGACGAATAGGTCATTGTGGTAATAGTTTTCCACGCTGCGCTAGCAGTTCCTTTAACAGCCGCAGTATTGACTGTTAAATTTTTTGTGGACGAGTTCCACCAAAGTTGCCCAGGTAAAGGTGCAGTAGGAGCAGAAGTATTGCTAAAATTCTCCATTAATCGAACCATGTTTTGGTTCAAAAATATTCCGTATCCGGGGTAGTTTTTACCAACTAATGTTAAGCTGCTGTTAGTGTTATCAATTGTACCGTCAGGTAATCCGCCACTAATCAACGCAGACCCGTTAGTTAAGGTAATATTATATGCCATTTTTAAAATTCTCCAACTTTGTTATTTATGCGTTTATAACCTCTACAAAAAGCTTAGGAATAGCTTCTTGTAGATGTTCCGTAATTTTGTGTATTTCCGGCGAGTGTGATGTCTGCTCGTCCAGTGCCGTTTATTTCTTTCCAGCTGTCGTCAACTTTTACATATATTGCATCAATTTGTTTCCAGGAATCACTAACTTTTACAAATGCTTCCTGTATCTGTTTCCATTCACCAGAAATTTTAACCGAATTCAACGACAACGGCTCAATTAGTAGTACCACTCGCCCATTTTGTCCATTGCCGCCACCTCGATCACCGCCTGCGCCGTACCCAGGTTTGTAGTATGGAGAATCCTGTCCTGCGGTTGCGACGACATTGTTAGGGTAAATACCTCCACACTGGCCGGCGTATCCGCTGGCGTCGCCGCCAGCAACTGCACCACCTTGACCACCAGGATATCCGCCCCCGCCGCCACCTGCTCCGCCGCCGTCGCCTCCCTTGGCTTGACCATTTTCGCCGCGGAAATCTAAACTGGGAGAACCGTTCCACATTGAAGTAAATGCCCATGTGTCCCGTTTCCCAGATGATGATGCCGATTGGGTAACTTGTCTAAATCGTAAAAAAACCCCGCCCGGTACTTTTGCACCGGCTGGCACTTGTGGCGATCTTATTAACCATGTATTTGGAGACACGTTTCTTGGCACAGTCTCTAAGGTGATCCATGTTGACCCATTGGCGCTGTACTGCAAAGTTAATTCTTCACCAGAATCTGGTGTTTGACCCCAACCTGATTCCGTACCTCTGTTGACATAATAAGTCAATACCGACGATGTTAATAAGTTTACTTTAAAGTTACTAGTTAGTGTTCGAGTTTGCGCCCCGGAAGAGATTGAACCCCACCCAAACACAACAACTTTTGTTGTACCAGTTGCTGCAGGCGGCGCAGATAACGTACCAAAATAATTATACTCATTGAGTTGGGCGCCTGCGTTTAATGTGTAGCTGCCCGTGTTTGTTATATCTACTGCCAATGCACCCGGATTATACGCCCCAATTGCATTATTATTCACCGATGCATCTCTTCTTGCGTATTGACCAGAGCCGTTACCGTCATTACCGGCTCCGCCTCCGCCTGCGCCACCTGCAGCCACCAACACAGGGATATTGTTAATTAAAACTCCCGACGCACCGCCACCTCCTCCGCCACCGCCAGAATAAGGTGTTGGACCTGCTGCGGTGCCGTTTCCACCGTTAAACGATTGAGTCGCTTCGCCGTTGATAAAAATTCGACCTTCGCCGGCTGGTCCCCCAGGGGCACCCCCGGAATTACTGCTTCCGCCCCTGCCGTTTTTACCAACAAACACTTCAACTAGATCACCTTTTTCTACTTCGAATGTTGACGTATTGTATAACCCCGGTGCACCTAGACCCCCAATTGTTCCGGCGTCCATGCCACCGCCACCGCCGCCAGCTCCCCATGCATACGCCGTTACGTTTGCCTTGAACGGCATAGTTATTTGATATCTGCCTGTGGATAGTATACCGGGGCTTCTAGTAGACCAAACCAGATCTCCTATTCCATACAAGTAACCACCCATGCTAATACTAATCAGTGTCTGGGCCGATATAGTCACTGCAACACCACGAGGTCCCCCGGTGTTTGTGGCACTGATTGTAATTGTCATTTCCCCACCAGGGTGGTATACCAGTGTACTATTTCCAGTTGATGTCCTTGATATGTTGGTATCAAAGTTGTACAGAGATATGTTGTATTGCCCGTTTATATTAACAGTTCCGTAATTGTCAACTGCGCCAGTTACGTAGTAGTTTCCGGCCTGCAGTGCAATACTGCGTCGAATGGTCACAGAATTATTATTGTCTGGCCATACTGCATAGGTGTTCATAAAACTGGACCAGGAGCCAGCTAACGTTACTGCAGGCAATGTTTCTGTGCCTGGTTGTACAACAAATTCTCTTTGAATTACTCGTGTTGTCATTATTATGGAATGTATTTAAACCAAATATCGCCGTTATTGCCATCATTTACAGTAGGATCACCTGTGCTAACAAATTTACGACTACCATCCCAAAATACCGATCTGGTCATTACGTATTCTGTGGTAGCAATTTGTAAAGTGTTGGCTCCAAATGCGGCTGTGGGCGCAGTCGGAACTCCTGTTAGCTCTGGGCTTAAGGTATCTGCTTTAAGTGCTAAATTTGTAGTTAGTGCTATATCTATAGCTGTATTAACTGAATCAAGTCTGTTACTTAAATTTGTTATGTTGACATTGGCGCCGTTTACTCTAGCATTTGCAGCGGCAACGTTGGCGATCATGGCAGTGTTAACTGCTGATGTTTGCTCAGTTCTAGCGGCCAAATTGGAATAGATAGCATCCACGTTAGCAGTTAAGGCAGCGTCAATCGCGCTATTAATACTGTTAACTCTTGTAATAGTATCTCTTAATGCTATTTGTGCATTAGCCGCAGTAATGTTTGCTCTTAAATCATTTTCTGCATTTATTCTTGCTACCAAGTTTGCATTTATAATAGCAACATTGGCAAGTAAATTAGCATCGCCGGTTGAAGTTGCTCGCTGTATTTCACTATCCACGTATATTTTAGTTGTTACACCAAAATTTGCAGTGGCATTGGCATTTACTTCGGCTAGCCCAGTAACGCCGTTGAGGTGAAGAATTCTAGTACTGACGCCGCCCACATTGCCATAAAAACTCACGCTTGCTTGGTTGGCACTGTTTGATATTTGTACATTGCCGTCAACATCTTTAACAGCAAAACCATATGGACCAACTTCTAAATTTCCGCTAATATCAACATTGCCCTGAATCACACTGCCCACTGTTACCCAAGTATTGGCAGTGGTATAAGCTTTGATGTTGTTTGTATTTGTATCAAACCATAGTTGGCCGGTTGTGGGATTGGCCGGACTGGTATTGAAACTAAAATTTTCTAGCAGTCGAACAAAATTTTCGTTTGTTTGGTCGCCATAATTTTGTACTAACCGTCCAAACAAAGTTAAACTTGTGCTAGTAGTATCTTTTGTACCATCTAGTACAACGATTACCGATCCGTCGGTTTTATTTACAAAATATGACATTGCATTATCCTATGCTACTTAAATTGGTTAAGGTCTGAATTCTTACTGTGTAATCAATTTGAATCAACCGATTCAAACTTTTTTGTACTGGGTGGAAGATAACATGCGTCAAAAGCTTACCGGTAGTGGTCAGCCCCGAACTGCCGTCTGTGCTTCTTGCTTTTAATCCCAACTCATCAAATGTATAGGTATCTTCAAGATTGGTGCTATTATCAAATGCGCTTTGACCGGTCGGCTCGCCGTAATCCAATAAACAGCTAATTACAATATCAGTATACACTCTACCCGGAACATGCCTGATTTCCATTTTATTTCTAGTTGGGTCGGCATTTAATGCGCTGGCGTTATCTACAATTTTGGCAAACGTGGGATTGTACAAATTACTGTTGCTGGTATTTACGTTCGGTGGCAGATAATTAATAATCCCTGTTGGGTCAACACTGGTGCCGCCATTACCAAAATGCATTTCATAAATGTAACTTTGTCCCTTGTTTGCTAGTGTATAAGCAATGGCTTCGCTTATATTTTCATAGTGAATGGCATTGCGTTTATCAATGTACACTTCACCAGATTCTGGGTCAAATATTTTAATATGCCCTTGCACATGTATACCGCCAACCTCGTTGGGTTTCGTATCTTTGTCCATAGAATTTTGTTCCAAATCTTCCATATTTTTATCCATATTACTATTTAGTTGGCTATCGATCATGGTGTATAACTAGGCTCTGCTCTAATAAATTGTGCCCCAATAGTGGTGCTATATTGCAAAGTATTACTAAATGTTGCCCAAATATTGCTTTGCGCTATTGTTTGATTTACATAAACAGATGCATTTGATCCAATTGCACCAAGTGGTGCAAACGAAAGCACATTAGCTGTAGTGTTGGTTGTGCCACTTGCAGACACTATATTTGCTCGTTTTGCTGCTGCATTACCAGTTATAATTGGTGCTACAACTTGATATTCACTAATTACATCAAGTGTATTATCTATCACATACACACTGGTTCCATCCGGTTTCCAGAACATGCCTTGTGATGTAGCGCCTACCAATACTGATGAATTGGCTACTAGTGTAATTGTAGCCGGATCCCATGCTGTAGTCAGATCATACTCTCTTATTATATCAGTATTGGTCCCCACAACAAACATTTTAAGTCCAGCTGGATGGAAGAATAATCCCGCAGAAGCTGTTTCGATTGAAGTAATAGCAGCACTTTGTGAATAATAAGAAGCGGTATTTACTTGCCAAGGCGTTGACATGTCATAGCGTTTGACTCTATCTGCACCACTACCAATTATGTAATAACTAGAGCCGTCTGGCTTGAAGAACAAGCCAGTAGGGGCACTTTCGCTGGCGCCACCTGAACTAGTTGCAACAGAAGCGCCTACATTGCTGGCTGTGTTAACTTGCCACGGGGTACTTAATGTGTATTCAAATACTCTATCATTGGTGGTGCCTATCAAGTACATTCTGGTACCGTCGGGCTTGAAGAACAACCCAGAAGGTGCATTTTCTTGAGCGCTTATACCAATTGCTGCCACATTGCTTGCAGTTGTCACATTCCACGGTGAACTTAGTGTATACTCGTATACTCTGTCGTTACTTGATCCAATTGCATACATCTTTACGCCGTCGTCTCTAAAGAAAATATCGTTTATTGTGGTATCTTGAGATAGGACATTTAAGTTGCCATAAATTGTTCCGGTTACTAAGTTAGCACGCCATGGTTGGCTATCTAAATTAACTGCAACTACTTTAGAGTTAG
>JACCEA010381040.1_pt1 | contig 10699 bp, 8 predicted proteins | sample 7449851 | NCBI WGS metagenome assembly JACCEA01 (sample SAMN15323453, study PRJNA562643) | freshwater metagenome | isolation source: river surface water | place: USA:Blue River Watershed | collected 2017-08-18 | reverse complement strand
GCCATGTCAGTTGCTTGCTTCACAGCTTTTTGAACGGATTCATAAGCGTTGTTAGCAGCAGTCACTGCGCTTTTCATCACGGCAACAGCTGTTTCAGAACCAGCAGGAGCGTTAGAAGTTGCAGAGTCAACCAAGTTGGCGAACTGCTTTTGAGCGGCAGCTGTTTGTGCTTCGAAAGCTTTTGTGAACTCGCTAGATGTGCCAGAAGCGATGTCATAGAGGTGACGGCTGTAAGCAGCTGTTTTCTCAGCCAAAGGCTGGAACAGGTTGGCTTGCAAAGCCAACAATTCTTGCGCGTCTTTAACGCTCAATGCGGCTTTGGTGCTTTGGGCAGACTCGCTCAAGGCAGCTTTGGTGGCTGTCAAGTTCAATTCGACCAATTTTTCAACGCCTTCGAAGGCTTTGCTTGTCAAGCCGAAGAGGGTTTCAACGTTGGCTTTGTGTGAGGCGACGATTTGTTCTGTAGTCATCATGTGGATCTCCGTTAATTTAAAAAAGTTACCAAGGGACTGCTCCGAACTGATTGGGCTTTCGCCTGATCTACTTCTTGTTGCAGTGCAGCATGGGTTGAATTTTAGGGTGTCTTCAGCCAATTACAAGGGTTTTTTGTTGCGATGCAGCATTTTAGAGTCTGCGTTCTAGAAAATGGAATTGACCCTCTCAGGACACAATACCGTCATGAAAGCCTTTTATTCAGACCATTTTGTGCTGCCTTTGCCAGAGGGACATCGTTTTCCCATGGCCAAGTACAGCATGCTGCGGGAAAGTGTGGCGCATGAACTGAATGCCGTGCATCTACAGGAGGCACCGCCGGCCACAGAGGGTGAGTTGGCGCTGGCGCATGCCCCAGAATACGTTCAGGCAGTGAGGCAGGGGACTTTGAGCCCTGAGGCGCTTCGCGAAATTGGTTTTCCTTGGACGCCGGCCATGGCAGAGCGGTCCGTGCGCTCGGCGGGTGCTTCCATTGCAGCAGCCAGGGTGGCCATGAAGGAAGGAATCGCTGGCAATTTGGCGGGTGGAACGCATCATGCCAGTGCCAGTCAAGGGGGGGGATTCTGCGTTTTCAATGACATAGCGGTCACAGCCAGGGTGCTTCAGATGGAGCACTTTCGTCAGACCAAAAAGACGATGCAGGTGTTGGTCGTCGATTTGGATGTCCACCAAGGCAACGGCACTGCGATCATTTTTGCCAACGACCCTTCTGTTTTTACCCTCTCATTGCATGGCGAAAAGAACTTCCCCTTTCGCAAAGTGGCCAGTGACTTGGACATTGGCTTGCCTGATGGTTGTACCGATGCCCCTTACTTGGATGCGTTAAATCAGGCTTTGAAAGAAACCGCTGAGCGCTTCATGCCTGATTTTTTGATCTATTTGGCGGGCGCCGATGCACACGAAGGTGACAGGCTAGGGCGTCTTAAACTTTCAGAAGCGGGCATGGCTTCTCGAGATCAAGTGGTGTTCGATTGGGCCAGAGCCAGACAAATTCCCATGATCATTTGCATGGGTGGGGGCTATGGACACGATCTTCGGACAACCGTAGCGGTTCAGATGAATACTTGGCGCTTGGCGTTAAGGCACTGGCTTCACTGGCAAAATCGAGGGTGATGCCGAATCACATCGATGCGCTAATGAACCAAACAGATGTGATGAAGATTTGTACAAATTAAATGACAACGGAGTAAAAAATGAAAGAATTGAGTTCCTCACAAGTTAGCACCGTGATTGCAGATCCTCACAGCGTTGACGATGCCATTCTCAGTCGCTTCTCAACGCGTGCCTATTTGGACAAGCCTGTTGATAAAGCGGTCCTGAGTGACTTGTTGCAGGTGGCTGCTCGCGCCCCCAGTGGTACCAACACACAGCCTTGGAAAGTTTATGTGGTTCAAGGTGTAGCCAAGGATAAATTGGTTGAAGAAGTTTGTGACGCGCACAATGCCATGGCAGCCAACCCAGCTTTGGCTGCAGATTTTGCAGAGGCTTACGACTACTACCCGACTCAATGGGTCAGCCCTTATATCGACAGACGCCGTGAATGTGGTTTTGGTTTGTACGGCGTGTTGGGCATTGGCAAAGGTGACAAGGAAAAAATGCACTTTCAACACCAGCAAAACTTTCGGTTTTTTGGTGCGCCAGTAGGATTGTTTTTTACCATTGACAAAGTCATGGGACGAGGCAGTTTGCTCGACTATGGCATGTTCATTCAAAGTGTGATGTTGGCGGCGCGCGCGCGTGGATTGCACACATGCCCACAGGCTGCTTGGAATAGTTTTGGCAAAATTATTTTCAAACACATTGGTGCCGGTGACAACGAGATGATGGTGTGTGGTTTGTCCTTGGGCTATGCCGATGAAGCAGCCTTGGTCAACACCTTCAAAACTACACGCGTGGATGCGGCCTCTTTCACACAATGGATTGAATGAGTTTTTGGTTAATCCAATGCTTGAATGGCCTCAGCCATGCAAGCACACTGTTCATGATGGCTGCGGGCTTGACGCTGGTATTTGGCGTCACTCGCATCGTCAATTTTGCCCATGGCAGCTTTTTCATGGTGGGCGCCTTGGTTGCCGGCACCTGGGTCACGCTATGGCAACCGTCGTGGGCTGATCACGGCATTACCTATCTCTTGGCCATGCTGATAGGGGCCTTGTGCGCAGCCATGCTGGGCGCATTGACAGAAATTTTCTTATTCAGACCCTTGCGGCATTCGCCGCCGCTCTATCCCTTGGTGGCAACCTTCGGCTTGAGCCTGTTTGTGCACGATTTATTGCTTTGGTTTTTGGGCCCCAACGAAGTCTTTGCACCCCGATTTCCAGGTTTGAAAGGTGCCGTTCAAATAGGAGAAGATTTCTTCCCGCAATGGCAGCTTTTCATCTTGTGTTTGGGGCCCCTGGTATGGCTGTTATTGCATGTGCTTTTGACCAAAACCAAATGGGGTCAGCAAGTTCGTGCTGCAACACAAGACAGAGAGATGTTGGATGCCCTGGGCATTAATCCGGCACCCCTGATGCTCAGTGTGGTCGTGTTGGGTTGCGGCTTGGCTGGGTTGGCGGGTGCCTTGCAATTGCCCCGAGAGCCAGCCAATCTGCAAATGGACTTACAAATGGTTGTAGAGACTTTTGTGGTGGTTGTGATGGGCGGACTTGGCAGTATTGCAGGAGCTTTTTTTGCCTCTGTCTTGATTGGCTGCGTCCATGCGTTTGGCATTCATTTTTTCCCGCAAGCGACATTGGTTTTGATTTTTCTCACCATGGCACTGGTATTGGCTGTTCGACCGCAAGGGCTGATGGGGGAGTTGCCAGGCGCAGCGCAGCGAGAAAAAGTGCCGAATTTCAATTTCGGATTTCAAAGCGCATGGCTTCAGTGGCTCATGTGGGGGGTCCTGGTTTGTCTTTCGGTGGGCGTCATGGTTTCGGGTGACTACGCGCAAAGTGTCTTAGAAGACGTCTTGGTCATGTTGCTCTTTGGTTTGAGCTTGCAATGGATGATGGCGCTGTCGGGTTGGGTCAGCTTTGGCCATGCTGCTTATTTTGGATTGGGGGCTTATGCCGCGGCCCTGAGCCATGTCCATTGGCAATTCAATTCACTGTTTGCCACTCTGTCTGGTGTGTCTATTGCCGTGTTGGCAGCGGGTTTGATGGTGCGTTTGTTAAACAGAAGTTCAGGTGTTTATTTGGCCATGCTCTCTTTGGCATTTGCACAAGTGGTCTGGGCCAGTGCCAGCCAGTGGGTTGGGCTGACCGGCGGTGACAATGGCTTGATTGGCCTGACTTTTCTGGCAGACACGCCTAGAAGGATTTTTCAAATCTGTTTGTTAACGCTCTGTTTGTTGTCAATGTTGGCATTCAAGCGCCTTGTTCAATCGAGTTTTGGCGCAGCTTTGCAGGCGGGCAGGGATGCACCACAAAGAGCATTGGCCAGCGGCTTGCCTGTCGAAAAACTCAATACCCAAATTTTCTTTCTGAGTGCTGGTTTAGCGGGATTGTCTGGTGCGCTTTGGGCCATCAGCAAGGGTGCTGTTTTTCCCTCGGCGGCATCGATCGCACAATCGGTCGACGCGCTCATGACCGTTCTGATGGGGGGTGTTCATCACTTGTGGGGTAGCCTGGCTGGCAGTGTCTTCTTGAAAGGCCTCGGCGCTGAAATGACCCGGCACTTTGAATATTGGCGAGGATTCTTGGGTGTGGTCATCATGTTGCTGGTGGTTTTCTCGCCAGAGGGAATTTTGGGGACGCGGTGGACAGCGCGCATGTTCCGTCAATCAGTCAATCAGGGGCAGGCATGAGTTCAGCTTTGCTCGTACACGATTTACACCAACACTATGGTGCGGTTCATGCCCTCAAAGGCGTCAGCTTTGAGGTCGCCGCAGGAGAATGCGTTGCTTTGATTGGCCCCAATGGCGCCGGTAAATCAACTTGTTTTGCATGCGTAGCGGGTCAGCAACAAGCGAAGCAAGGAAAGGTCGTCTGGCGAGAGCACAGTCTGCTTGATGTGCCTGCTGAAGGTCGCCGTGCATTGGGGGTTGCTCGAACATTTCAAGTCGCACAAGTTTTTGAAGCCTTGAGTGTGTTCCAAAATCTGCAGCTGGCCTTTAAAGCGACATCGGGCGTTTCCATGTTCGACTCGCTAGATCGATGTGAATTGGACAAGACAAGAGATTGGTTGATGCAAATGGGTTTGGAGGATTTAAGCCCACAGGCGCTGCATTCCCCAGCCATGAATTTGTCCTATGGTGCCAAGAAAAGATTGGAGCTTGCAGTCGCCATGGCAGGATTGCAAGAACCTCGTTCAGGACTGTTACTGCTGGATGAGCCAGCCGCTGGCTTATCGCCCACGGAACGTGCCGACATGATGCAACGGGTCAAGTCATTGGCCAAGGCCGGTACCACCGTGCTTTACACAGAACACAACATGGATGCGGTTTTTGGGGTGGCTGACCGAGTCATGGTTTTGATGGAAGGGCGTTTGGTTGCGCAAGGCAAGCCCCAGGATGTTGCTGCCAATGCCTTGGTTCGCGAGAGATATTTAGGCACCAGTTTGGATTCATTGGAGTTTTCGTCCCATGCTTGAAGTGCGCCAACTCAATGCCAGCTATGGGCAAGCGCAAGTCTTGTTCGATGTTTCATTGGACGTGCCTTTGGGCAGTATGGTTCTCATCCAAGGATTGAACGGGGCGGGTAAATCGACACTGCTGAAATCCATCATGGGCCTGATGGACAATGTGTCCGGTAGCATCTGTTGGCAGGGCAACACGCTGGACAAGTTAGCGCCGCATGCTCGCTCCCAAGTTGGGTTGGGTTATGTCCCAGAAGATCGCCGTTTGTTTGCGGCATTGACCGTGCGCCAAAATTTGGAAATAGCGGTCCCCAGTCGCAAGCCAGCTTCCAATGCGTTGTCAACGCAACTGCATCTCCAAGATGTTTTGACGCTTTTTCCGACGCTTGGCACCATGCTGGACCGACCCGCGTCACAAATGAGTGGTGGAGAGCAGCAAATGTTGGCTTTGGGCAGGACGCTCATGACGCAAGCAAACATGCTGTTACTCGATGAACCTTGTGAAGGCATTGCACCGGTCCTCGTTCAGGCGATTGCCCAGGCGCTAGAAAAACTCAAGAAACAAGGTTTTACACTGCTGATTGCGGAGCAGAATCAAATTCTCAGCGCCTTGGCTGATCAGGTTTTGCACATGGTCAGTGGTCATTTGACTGTTCATCAGCAGGCACAACGCTGAACCCCTCTGAAAACCAGAAAACATCTCGTTTATCCGTAGCTTGGACGTGACGCAAAAGGCCATGCTTCACTTACACTGCAGGGTGTTCTTCTCAGGCCTTTTTTGCCATGATCATTACCAGTTTGCTGGACACAGACCTCTACAAGTTCACCATGATGCAGGTGGTGCTGCATCAGTTTCCAGGTGCGCAAGTCGAGTATCGCTTCAAGTGCCGAAATCCAGGCGTCGATTTGGCACCATATGTCGATGAAATTCGAAGCGAAATTAAATCGCTTTGCAGTCTGCATTTTAAAGACGATGAACTCGCCTATTTGAGATCGTTGCGATTCATCAAAAGCGACTTTGTCGATTTTTTAGGCTTGTTCAAGCTGAATGAAAAATACATTCAAGTCACTCCCAATTTAACTGGCGAAATTGAAATCGTCATTCAAGGCCCTTGGTTGCACACCATCTTGTTTGAAATTCCAGTGCTGGCCATCGTCAATGAGGTGTATTTCAGAAACACCCAACGTTTACCCGATCTGATGGAAGGTCGTGCGCGACTGGATACCAAAATCAAACAACTGCAAACCGCAGATTTAAAGTCTCTGAAAATTGCAGATTACGGCACCCGCCGCAGATTTTCAAAGTATTGGCATGAAGAGGTTTTGCGGGTTTTAATTGGCAGATTGGGTGCAGGTTCAGCGGGTCAATTTGCTGGCACCAGCAATGTTTACTTTGCCTACATGTTGGGCCTCACACCACTGGGCACCATGGCGCACGAGTATCTGCAAGCCAGTCAGGCGCTGGGGCCCAGGCTCAGAGACAGTCAAGTCTTTGCTTTTGAATCATGGGCCAAAGAGTACCGTGGCGACTTGGGCATTGCGTTAAGCGATGTCTATGGTTTCAACGCTTTCTTGCGCGACTTCGACATGTACTTCTGCAAGTTGTTTGACGGCGCGCGCCACGACAGCGGAGACCCCTTTGTTTGGGGTGAGCGAATGATCGCGCACTACCGTGCCAACCGCGTCGATCCTCTGACCAAAACTTTGATTTTCAGTGATGGCCTAACCGTGCCTCGCACCATTGAGTTGTTCCGTCAATTCAATGGCCGTTGCTTATTGGCTTTTGGCATTGGCACCAACCTGACCAATGATTTGGGCTATGAACCTTTGCAAATTGTGATCAAGATGACCCGCTGCAATGGTCAGCCGGTCGCAAAACTTTCTGATACGCCCGGCAAAGGCATGTGTGACGATGAGAAGTATTTGGCTTATTTGGCGCAAGTATTTGAGATCACACCTAACCCTGTTTAAGTCTTATTTTGTTCAATGAATCTGTCAATTTTTTCTTCAGGTAAAAATCTCATGAACCAAAATTCTCGCCTCATCAACCTGTGTTTTCTGGGATTGATGACTTTGTTGCCTGGTATAGCAAGCGCCGCTGAAATCAATGGCGCAGAACTTAGTCCTTTATGGGGCATACCATTTGCAGGTCTTTTGCTTTCAATTGCATTGATGCCACTGATAGTGCCTCATTTTTGGCATCACCATTTTGGCAAGGTCACACTGGCGTGGTCGCTGGCTTTTTTGCTGCCATTTGCGGCCCTGTATGGCGCAGGGCTGGCCAGTGCCAACTTGATTCACGCTTTGTTTGGGGAATACATCCCATTCATTATTTTGCTAACGGCTTTGTTTACAGTATCGGGTGGTATTTTCATTCGGGGCAATTTGCATGGCAGTCCTGGTTTGAATACCAGTATCTTGGCCATCGGTGCTTTCTTGGCCAGCTTCATGGGGACCACTGGCGCTTCAATGCTCATGATCAGACCGCTCATTCGAGCCAATGACAATCGCAAGCATGTGGCGCACGTGGTTGTATTTTTTATTTTCATTGTGGCCAATGCGGGCGGTTCCTTGACTCCTTTGGGCGATCCACCGTTGTTCTTAGGTTTTTTAAAAGGCGTTGATTTTTTCTGGACGGTTAAAACGCTCTTGCCTGAAACACTTTTCTTGGTCGGATCTTTGCTGTTGATTTTCTTTTTGCTTGACTCTTGGTTTTATCACAAGCGAGAAGAATTACTCCCTTTGGACCCCACACCCGATTCGCGTCAAATTGGTTTTGATGGCAAGCTCAACTTTATATTGTTGGGCGGTGTGGTTTGTTTGGTCCTCATGAGCGGGCTCTGGAAATCTTCGGTTGTGTTTGACATCGCTGGCACTGAAGTGGCATTGCAAAGCGTATTTCGCGATATCGGCTTGATTGCTATTACGCTGTTGTCTCTCAAGCTCACGCCGACTCAGGTTCATGCAGACAATCAATTCAGCTGGGGACCCATCCAAGAAGTTGCCAAATTGTTTGCAGGTATTTTCTTGACCATCATTCCAGTCATTGCCATGTTAAAAGCTGGTGTCAACGGTCCTTTTGGCGCTGTGGTTGCAGCCGTCACCCAACCGGATGGCAAGCCTGATGTCGTTATGTACTTTTGGATAACTGGCTTGTTAAGTTCTTTCTTAGACAATGCGCCTACTTACTTGGTGTTTTTCAACACCGCAGGGGGGGATGCTCAAGTTTTAATGACGACCATGGCCAGTACCTTGGCGGCCATTTCTGCTGGCGCTGTCTTTATGGGTGCTAACAGCTACATTGGCAACGCACCCAATCTCATGGTGAAAGCCATTGCCGAAGACCGTGGTATCAAAATGCCCAGTTTCTTTGGCTATATGGCGTGGTCACTTTGCGTTCTCATTCCCTTGTTTGTCATCATGACTTTGATTTGGTTCCGCCCATGAAAAAACCCGCTATTTTGGTGGCTCGCGCCATTTTTCCAGAAACATTGGCCCACTTATCGCAACACTTTGAAGTCGAAAGCAATCAGGCCGATGAGGTCTGGAACGCAGCCGAATTAACCCGACGTTTACAAGGCAAAGTGGGTGCGCTCACCACTGGCAGTGAGCGAATTGACAGTGCCTTATTGCAAGCCAACCCCCAATTAAAAATGGTGGCCAATATGGCTGTTGGCTTCAATAACTTTGATGTGCCTTCAATGACGGCTGCCGGTGTCTTGGCCAGTAACACACCCGATGTGTTGACTGAAACGACCGCAGACTTCGGCTTTGCCTTGTTGATGGCAACGGCCAGAAGAGTCAGTGAAAGCGAGCATTTTTTGCGCGCAGGAAAATGGACCAAATGGAGTTATGACATGTTCGCCGGTGCTGAGGTCAATGGCAGCACTTTGGGCATTTTGGGCATGGGACGGATCGGTCAAGGCATTGCACGCCGAGGTGCCTTTGGCTTTGGTATGAAGGTCATCTATCACAATCGCTCAAGACTGTCAGCGCAATTGGAAGCCGATTGCAAGGCCAGCTATGTATCCAAAGAAGAACTCTTGAAAACAGCAGACCATGTGATGCTGGTGGTCCCTTACAGTGCTGAGTCGCATCACACCATTGGCGCCAAAGAGTTGAATTTGATGAAGCCCACAGCCACCTTGATCAACATTGCGCGGGGCGGCATTGTGGACGATGCAGCCTTGGCCAAAGCCTTGGCCAATCGACAAATTGCAGCAGCGGGCTTGGATGTGTTTGAAGGTGAACCTGCCGTCAATCCAGAATTGCTCAAGGTACCCAATGTTGTCCTGACGCCTCACATTGCCAGCGCAACTGTTCAAACAAGGTTGGCCATGGCGCAACTGGCGGCAGACAACTTGATTGCTTATTTCACTCAGGGTCGTGCGCTGACGCCCTTGAACGAACCTTTACCGAAGGCGTCCAGTTGATCGAAGTTTCGCTGTTTCAAATTGCGACTGTTTTCGCATTATTGGGTGTTGCTCTGGCCGCACTCTTTTTAATGTCGCGACATTTGAAGTCCCAATCAGAAGATGACAATGCCAATCTCAATGCCATCGCGCAGTTGACGGTCAATCTGCAATCAGCCAATGAACGCCTTGAGCGTGAGTTGAGAAATGCCATCCATGAATCTGCAAGAGGTGGTCGACAAGAACTGGTTCAAACCTTGGGTACGTTTCAACAAAGTCTGGTCCAGCAAAGTGCTGAGGCAACTCGCACTCAAAACAGTCAAATGGACGCTTTTGCTCAACAACTGGCGCTGCTCCAAAAAACATTGTCTGACACACTGACGCTCCAAGTGCAGCAATTGTCTGAGGCCAATGCCCGCCGTTTGTCTGAGATGCGCGGAACGCTTGAAACGCAGTTGGCACAATTGCAACAGAACAATGCCGCCAAGCTGGATGAGATGCGTCAAACGGTGGACGAAAAACTGCAAACAACGCTGCAGGCTCGTTTGGGCGAGAGCTTTAAACAAGTGGCTGATCGTTTAGAGCAGGTGCACAAAGGCTTGGGCGAGATGAATACTTTGGCTCAGGGTGTTGGTGACTTGAAGCACTTGCTGACCAATGTCAAAACCAGAGGCATGTTTGGAGAAGCGCAATTGGCTTCTTTGCTTGAGCAGGTGATGGCACCCGATCAATATGCAGCTCAACATGCGACACGGCCGGGCAGCAAAAATCGAGTTGACTTCGCCATCAAACTGCCAGGTCGATCGGAAGACGGTCAGCCTGTTTGGTTGCCGATTGATGCCAAATTTCCAAACGAAGACTACGAGAGATTGCTAGAAGCGCAATCTAAAGCAGATCCAATTCAAGCCGAACTGTGCAGCAAAGCTTTGGAGGCACGTGTGCGCTTAGAAGCCAAGTCGATCACAGAAAAATATGTTGAACCGCCTTACACCACTGATTTCGCCATTCTGTTTTTGCCAACAGAAGGCTTGTACGCGGAAGTGTTACGACGGCCGGGGCTGATTGAATCTTTGCAGCGAGATTTCCGAGTCACACTTGCAGGTCCAACCACGCTGATGGCCATGTTGAATTCTTTGCAAATGGGCTTCAGAACTTTGGCTTTGGAAAAACGCTCAAGCGAAGTTTGGCAAGTTTTGGGTGCTGTCAAAACTGAATTTGGCAAGTTTGGCGATGTT
>JACCEA011025660.1_pt1 | contig 10701 bp, 6 predicted proteins | sample 7449851 | NCBI WGS metagenome assembly JACCEA01 (sample SAMN15323453, study PRJNA562643) | freshwater metagenome | isolation source: river surface water | place: USA:Blue River Watershed | collected 2017-08-18 | reverse complement strand
GCTCAGCGTTTATTTTGAAAATGGCAAGCTGGTGAAAACCGAAGGCAGTCATGCACCTGACTCAAAGTTACTGGCCAAACCAGAAGATCTGAAAAAACTGGTAGAAGACGCCAAAAAAGATACCCCCCTGCCTGACGACAGATAATTGCCAGCCGCCTCAGAAAGCCCCTCTAGCTTGACGAGTCCTTATTGTGAACTAGGCTAAAGGTGAAATTAATCGTCGGTTTTCAGAAAATTCTCTCTGATGAATCCGCCAGTAATTAACCTTGGCTTGGTGATCTTTTTGTTGCCGGCCTTTATCGGTGCGGCATGCCTTTACACGCTTTGGTTAACATATTCCGCTCTCTGTTCAAGCGGCTATCGTCGCTCTTTTCCATTTATTCTGTAGAAGAAACGACCGCCGCGTATTTTAGAGCGGAACAAGTGCGTGCCATTATTTCTCTGGCACCCTTGAGCATTAGTGCCAATCTGCTGAATATCATCGTTGTTCTCTACTTATTTTCGTTTCAAGATAATCCTTGGTTATACGTTTGGGGCTTCACGGTTTTAACATTGATGGCGATGGGCTTACGCGGATGGTTCAGGCAGCAAAAGGGTCAAGCTCCGGTTAAAGCGTCACCGCGCGCACTGAAAAAAGCGTCGCAACATGCCATCATTGTTGGGCTTCTCTGGGGGTTAATGCCACTCTTGGCGATGGGTCAGGCGAACACGTTTCAATTGGAAATTGTGTCGATTGTGTTGATCGGCATGATCTGCGCCAGTAGCTTCGCACTTTCGACCATTCCCGCCGCCGCTTTTTCTTTCGTGGTGTCAGTTTGTGCTGGAACGATTCTGGCCTTAGTCATTTACCAACCAATGTATTTCAAGTTACTGATTCTGCTATTCGCCATCTACACTTATGTTGTCTGCGCCGCTGTGTTAGTACAAGCGAAAAACTTTGGTGCAAGACTGATGGCAGAGGCTGCCAGCCAGCATCAACAACAACTCACCAGCCTATTACTGCATGATTTTGAAACGCACACCAGCGATTGCTTGTGGGAATTAAATCAACAAGGTTATTTGCAAAATCCTTCTGCCAAACTTGCCACGCTATTTGGTTTAAGCCTCGACCAACTCCACGCCATTCCATTTATTGAACTATTTGGCATTCACTCCGGCGACGATCAGTTGGAATCGACCTTGGCAATGGATGCGCTTAAAGAGCATTTTGCACAGCAAAAATCATTTCGGCATTTATCTGTACCGCTTTCTATCAATCAGATCCCTCGCTGGTGGCAATTAACGGCCAAACCTTTGATGGACACGCAAGGAAATCTCTTGGGATGGCGAGGAGTGGGCACAGATATCACCAAAGAAAGAGAAGCCAATCGTGAAATGAATCGACTAGCCAATATTGATTCACTCACAGGACTAGCCAATCGACACCAATTTAAAACGCGATTGGATTTACAAGAAAATTCGAATAATCCAGCGGATCAATTTTATGTGCTGCTACTCTTGGATTTAGATAATTTTAAAATGCTGAATGACGGCATGGGCCATGCGTTTGGCGACAAGGTATTGCAATTAATTGCCGCCCAACTTAAACAACAAATTCGACAACAGGATTTATTAGCGCGATTAGGCGGGGATGAATTTGCATTAATCAGTTGGGGTGAAGATGCAACTAAACGGGCAGACGTTATCGCACAACGATTGCTCGATTGTTTTACGCAAACACATGAAATTGATGGCATGAATTTGCAGATCAGTTGCAGCATCGGCATCGCCATGTCGCCCTTGCATGGCGACTCACCAGACACCTTATTGAAACATGCCGACATGGCGCTTTACGCGGCCAAATCAGCAGGCAAAAACACCTTCCGCTTTTACGAATCGGGCATGGCCGCCGCCGCACAGAAACGCATGAGCCTGTTAAATGATATTCGTCAGGTACTTGAAAAAAATCCTGATACAAAATCCTTGTTCAACAAAATTGAAAAAAACTTTGCTTGGTCAACGGATATGCACCTATCGCAATTTCAAATTTACCTACAGCCGCAAATCCATTTAAAAACAAAAGAAATTATTGGCTTTGAAGCCTTGATGCGCTGGCAGCATCCCGAGAAGGGCATGATCCCGCCAGCCGAGTTTATTCCTCTGGCAGAGGAATCCAATATGATTATTCCTTTAGGGGCTTGGATGTTGATAGAGTCCTGCAAATTAGCCGCGCAATGGCCTCACCCTTGGAGAATTGCCGTCAACGTTTCTGCAACTCAATTCAGCCACGGCAGTTTAATTCCCGTGGTAAAACGCGCCTTGGAAATCAGCGGTATTACACCCGACAGATTGGAACTGGAAATCACCGAATCGCTGTTGATACAAGACAAAAAAACGGCAAAAACCATACTGCAAGAATTACGCAATCTGGGTGTACGCATCGCACTGGATGACTTTGGCACTGGCTACTCGTCTCTTGCCTATTTGCGCAACTTTCCATTGAACCAATTAAAAATTGATCGCAGTTTCGTCAGTGCCATACTGCGTGAAAAAGGCTCTCTTGCCATAGTCAATACCATTATCCAATTGGCCGACGCCTTATCCTTGGAGACGATTGCCGAGGGAATAGAATCCGCCAAGGAAGTTCATTTGTTGATTGCCTGTGGCTGTGAAGACGGGCAAGGATTCCATTTTGCAAAACCCATGCCCGCCGACCAATTACACAATTTTGTTGCGCAATATCCCTACCATTAAACAAACAACATCTATACTTCCTTGCACGAGGATAAAAAGCCAACCTGCGCATCGTGATTGTTGATGCACCATAAAGAATCGGTCAATGCTAAAAAGAATTGCGGTTAACGATATAAAACTGGGAATGTTTGTCTGTGAATTTTGCGGTTCATGGATGGAGCACCCATTCTGGAAAACAAAATTTCTCCTGACCGAAGAAACCGATTTGCACACCATCATTAACAGCGGCATAAAAGAATTATGGATTGATACCGAGCAAGGCGCCGATGTTGAAGGCGACAAGCTCGCTAAACTCAAAGAAGAAGTCGATGAAGAAACCGAATTTCTATTAAAAGCCGCTGGCTCGATTAAACACAGCGAAAAAGTCTCACTCGATCAAGAAGTAAAAGTCGCCGCCAAGCTCTGCGAAAAATCCAAAACTGCTGTTATTACCATGTTTAACGACGCACGCTTGGGCAAGGTTGTTGAAGTGGGTGCGGCTAAAGCATTGGTTGAAGAAATTTCCTCGTCTGTTATGCGTAATGCTCACGCATTGATTAGCCTCGCACGATTAAAAAACGCCGATGAATATACCTACATGCATTCTGTTGCCGTCTGCGCCTTAATGATCGCTTTAGCTCGCCAATTAAATTTACCCGAGACTGCGGTTCGGGAAGCCGGTTTGGCCGGTTTATTACATGACATAGGCAAAATAGGTATTCCCGATAAAATTTTAAATAAACCCGGAAAATTAACTGACGAAGAATTTAATGCAGTCAAATCACACCCTGAAATTGGCGCACAGATTTTATTGGAAGGCAGTCAAGTAAGCCCGATGGTAATGGATGTGGTGTTGCACCATCACGAAAAAACTGACGGCACTGGCTACCCCCACGGATTGAAAGGCGAGCACATTAGCCTTTACGCCAAAATGGGCGCCGTCTGTGATGTATATGATGCCATTACATCTGACCGCCCTTATAAAAAAGGCTGGTCGCCCGCTGAATCCATTCGCAAAATGGCGGAATGGAGCAAAGGGCATTTCGATGAAACGGTATTTCAAGCCTTTGTAAAAACCGTGGGAATTTATCCAACGGGTTCGCTTGTGAGATTGGAGTCAGGACGATTGGGCGTCGTTATCGAACAGCATCAAACCGCGCTGCTAACCCCCAAAGTGAAAGTGTTTTATTCCGTCAAAACTAAATCACCTATTATTCAGGAAACTATCGACCTGTCGTTGCTATTGGGCAAGGATAAAATTATTGGCCGCGAATCGCCTGAAGACTGGGGTTTTAAAAATCTGGATTTATTGTGGAATGGCCGCTAACTAAGCCGGCCGTTTTTCCCAAATTTTTCTTAACTCATCTGCCAAGGTCATAGGATCAAAAGGCTTGGCAATCACCGCCAATGCCCCCATCGACAAATACTCTTGCACTTCTTGCGGCTGCACTTTTGCCGTCATAAAAACCGCTGGCGTATTTGCCAATTCAGGAAATTTACGCAAAGCTCTTAATGTTTCCGGGCCGTCGATTCCAGGCATCATCACATCAAGCAACATTAAATCAGGACTAAATGCAACGGCTCGATCAATGGCTTCATTGCCTGAAGAACAGGCAGCCAATGTAAAACCGGAAATCGTTTCCAACACCATCACGGCGATTTGTTGTATGTCAGGATCATCTTCAACATACAAAATTTTCTCCAACGCCTTGCTCATGATTCACCTCGGTTTTTCAATAACGGATTATTACTGTTGATTATCGGAAATTCAGCATAAAAACAGGAACCTTGATTAACCTCTGAGGTAAATCCAATGTTGCCGCCCATACGCTCCACCAATTCTTTACTGATCGCCAAACCTAAACCGGTGCCACCGCGTTTACGAGAATCGGTAGCATCCGCTTGTGCAAACTTTTGAAAAATGTGTTTTTGAAATTCTGGCGATATGCCTTGACCATAATCCCACACACTAACGCGAAGCAGGTCATTTTCCAGTGTGAGACTTATATCCACTCTTGTATTGGCTACAGAAAATTTGGCCGCATTAGACAAAAAATTATTCAGCACCTGCTGCATTCGCAGACCATCAATCAACACCCATTGATCGTTTTCATGAGCAACAATTTGATAAGTGACTGCATATTGATCGGCAAAGGCTTTATTTTCTGCAACCGCCTGTTGTAATAGTGGCATCATTTGTGATGGCTTCAAGTCAAACACCATTTTGCCCGCTAATAATTTTTCCATATCCAATAAATCATTAATCAACAAGGTTAATCGCTGACTGTTTTTACCCGCCATTACTAATACATCCTGTATTTTTTCGGGAAGCTCACCCAACATTCCACCTATCACCATGCGCAAGGCTGCCGATATCGACGTTAAAGGTGTACGCAATTCATGACTGACGGTTGAAACAAATTCATTTTTAAGTTGCTCGATGCGTTTGCGTTCACTGATATCTTGGATAATTGACCAAACGCATAATTCACCCGAAGCCTTTTTAATCAACACACTATTGACCATAACCGGAATCAAATTGCCTGAGCTGCTGATTAACTGTTTTTCGTAAGGCCCACAACGGCCTTCGCTACCTAATTTTTCTAATAATCGCACTTCATCATTTCGGTATTGAGAAGGCGTAATATCGCTATAGCGCAAACTCATAAACTGCGCTTCGCTATAACCCAGAATACGCGACAACTCAGGATTGGTTTCCAAAAAAGTACCATCCTCCACACGCGTTAATGCAATCGCAACCGGCGACATGACGTAAAGCGTAGAAAATTTTTCGGCTTGCTCGGCTATTTTTTGATGACTCTCGCGCAATTCCAATAATTTAACAACTTGACTGGCCAACAACATCAAGGATGATTTTTGCTCAGCGGATAACTGACGAGGTTGATAATCAATAACGCAGAGTGTTCCAAGTGCTAAACCCGTTTGAGTCACCAATGGCGCCCCTGCATAAAAACGTATACCCGGCTCACCTGTGACCAAAGCATTATCAGCAAAACGATCATCCTGGGTTGCGTCCTTAACTTCCAACACATCTTGCGGCGTTAAAATCGCGTGCGCACAAAATGCAATATCACGATGCGTCTCAGTCGCACTTAATCCCAAACAACTTTTAAACCACTGTCGGTCTTTGTCTACCAAAGACACCACCGCAATAGGCACCTGACAGATCATCATTGCAAGCTGCGCAATATCGTCATAACTTTGTTCAGCTGCTGTATCCAATATGGATAAGTCATAAAGCGCGCGCAATCGGCTGTCTTCATTATCAGGCAATGCTGCTTTCATTTAAGATTCCAATGCTTTTTTAGCTAAAAGCAAAGCGTAGTTCACTGTTAATAATGGCTCACCTTCAGCAAGCGGTTTTTGTATCCAATAAATTCCTTTGGCTTCGCGCAACGAATCAGAAATTCTTTTTTTACCATCGTCAGGATTGGTTGAAATAATAATAATTGGAGTAGGAATCGGCGATTTATTTATTTTTTCAGCCAAGTTATTGGCATCATGAAACTCATTCGCCAATCTATCTTCTCGTGAACGTATATCTTTTAAAATTTCGGTGCCGTTCATATCAGGCAAGAATAAATCCAGCGTGACCAAATCGTAATGCCTTAGCTCCAGACACGCCAATGCTTGGTTGCCATTTATGGCAATGTCTACCCTAAAACCTCGAGATTCAAACAGATTTTTTAAATACTCTGCAAAATCCTCTTCATCTTCTACGACTAAAATACTCTCTTGCTGTTTTTGTTTTTCTGACTCAGAGGATAACAAAGGGGCTAACACAAGTGGTTCGACGGGAAAATCAAAAAAGAAACTGGCGCCGTGGCCGACAATCGAATGAAAACCAATCTTTCCGCCCATGCGTTCAACAATTTCTTTGCAAATAGCCAAACCTAAACCTGTGCCTCCTTTTTGTCGGGTGTCAGAGGAATCCGCTTGAGAAAATTTTTGAAAAATACGATGACGAAATTCTTCTGGAATGCCCGGGCCATTATCTTCAACGTATACCCTCACCCGACCCAGTTTGGATTGACACTTGATGCTAACGGTTGAATGTTCAGGGGAAAACTTGGCGGCATTGGATAAAAAATTCGCCATCACTTGTTGTATGCGTTCTGCATCAACATAAACCTTTGCGTCATCCGCCTGTTCGTCAATCACATAGATGACATTAAATTGCGCTGCGTACGCAGCGTTCGCATCTATTGAGCGTTTGATTAACGCCATCATCGAATGCAATTGCAATTCAAACTTCATTTCTCCGGCTAATAATTTTTCCATATCCAATAAATCATTGACCAGATAAATCAATCGCAACGAATTGTTGTGCGCAATCTGAATCATTTTGGCGGCTTGTTCAGGCAGGCTACCTGCCAAACCATTTACCACCAGACCTAATGCACCACTAATAGATGTCAGTGGTGTGCGTAATTCATGGCTCACTGTTGAGACAAATTCATTTTTCATTTTGTCTATGCGTTTCAGTTGGCTAATATCACGCGCAATACCCAGATAGCCGGTAATATCGCCAAGGGTATTTCGCAGTGCAGAAACCGTTAAGAGCACAGGGATAGCAGTGCCATCTTTACGCAAATAAGTCCATTCCGCTTCGTCGTCTTCACCTTCCTTTGCTTTAGCAATAAACACATCAAATCCGGGTTTAATTTGATATCCACATTGCTCCGATAACAGATTGGCTCTGGCGATAATTTCGTGCTGCGTGTGAATTTTTTCTGGCGATTGTTTATCAATCATTTCATCGGGCGAATAGCCCAGCATTAATTCTGCACCACGATTAAAGGTTTTAATCGTGCCTTGAGTATCCGTGGTGATAATAGAAACACTGGCCGCATCCAAAATCGCTTGGTGCATGGCATTGGCGCGTTCCAATTTCAATTCAGTATTTTTTAAAGCAGTGATGTCGGATACATAGCCATGCCACAAAATACTGCCATCTTCTAGCTGCTCAGGGATTGATTGCACATGCGTCCAGACTAATCCACGGTGCGGATTATTAACGCGAACAGTTGCAATCCAAGGCGTTAATGAAGACGCAGAATAAGACACTGTTTCCGCTATCCACCCCAAGTCATCAGGATGAATAAGGTCAAGTATTTTTTCTGCCGTTTGTGCAACATCCTCTGGTGTTACACCGTAAATATTGTAAATCCCTGGGCTGGCATAAGGATAAAAAGATGATCCGTCAGGGCAGAGTTGGTATTGATATAAAAAACCGGGGAGATGTTCAGATAATTTTTTAAATCTATCTATGATAATTTTTTTCTCTTGATCGCGCAGTGAACTGTCAATAACGGCGGCTGCCCAGCGAGCGAGTAGCTGCACAAAATCTTTATCCAATTGATCGTATTCTCGGCCTCTGCTTTTCGGTGCGCTGAAAAAAAGTGTCCCTTGTGCAACACCATTAATGGTGATCGGTGCGCCTATATAGGATTCATGTCCTGAATGGGTGAATGCAGAATGATTGGCATAATCCGATTGCGGAATATTATCTTCGGCAAGGATTTGATTCTTGGCTATCACTAAACTGCAATAGGTATTGGCTAAGGCAACATAGGGAATGTGCGTCTTTCCCCGCACATCCACATAGACACGTAATCGGTAATCTTTTTTATGAATATCGCTAATACCTGTGGTGGTTACACCCAAATATTTGGCTGCCAATATCAGTGCGCGCCGCAGTTGCTCGTCTACATCATGCACAGGTAATGAAGTAATTTCATTCAAGGTTTGCAGTGCAGCTTGTTGTCGCACGCTGATTAATTCTGTTTCTTTTTTATCGGTAACATCAGTGTAAACACCGAGTATGAAAACCGCTCGCCCCGAAGCGTCGCGTTCAATGACTTTCCCGCGCGATAAAATCCAACGAAAACCACCATCGCCGGTTTTGACTCTATATTCGTTTTCGAACATAGGGGTTAATCCCTTGAGATGATTCATCATGTCGGCATGATGATTGCGCCTATGATTAGGATCTAACACACTCACCCAATCATCCAGACTCATTTCATCTTCACCGGGAGGCATCTTTAGCAGCTGGCGCCATTCCGGTGAAAAACGCATCCGATTGGTCACAATATTCCATTCCCAAAAACCAGAATTACTGGAACGTAACGCCAAAGCCAGCCGTGCGTGACTTTGCTCAAGTTGATGATGTTCAAGAGCCACATACTCTTGATACTGATTCATTAAGTGTTGTTGCTGACGCATCAACAGCTTATAGCTGCTCCATAACATCAGTTGCAATCCAATCAACATCATCAACCATTTTGTGTAGCCCGCCTGCAATTGCTGTTGATGCAGGCGGTAGTCTGCGGAAATATCACGCCAAACTAACATCGCTAGACGTCGTGTGGAGTGGTCGATCCAACTGAGCAAAAATATTCCTTGGTCAGTTTTAATCTGTTGTTGTTGTTTTTCGGCAGCGACCAGCCCCTGTTGCCACCAACTCGCAATTGGCTCTGTGGTGGCTTCTAGCCGCCAATTTCCGACTAATGTGGGGTGCATCTGCTTGCGCACCTCATCCCAAAGCAGCTTGTCTACCAGATGCTTGTGTAAGAGTGCAGCCGAGCTGGATTGGTGCTCTAAGCGCCGAGCCAACTCAATCACAGCGAGAACATTGAGCTGTTCATCCGCAATCGGAATAAGCAACCTATACGCCGTTCCTTGTCGTGAGGCCGCAAACAAGCCAGCTGTTTTGCCACTGGTGAAAACCTCCTGTAATTCAGGGCGTGGCGAATCAGGGTTATCCGATACCCATGCCCGTTTTTCTATCTGCAATAGGCTGAATCCCGAAGCAAAATGCAGGCTCAATTCGCTGACACCTTGTTGGTGCATTTTTTTTCGGTAAGGCTCCAAGGCCGCATATAGAGGCGCAATGGATGAGTGGCTACCTTGAATTAACTCTGCTGAGGGGTAAGGCGTTTGACTCTGGGACTTTATCGACGCAATTAATACCGAATCCAATAATAAAGGTTGCGCGCTGACCAATAAGTGTTGATGAATCTGCGCTTGTGTCTGCTGCCAGTCATTTCGTTGCTTGAGCGATAGAGTCTGTTGTTGGGCATCCCACCGCTGGTTTTCCTGTTGTATCTCAAGAAAACACAAATAAAACGAAGCCAGCGTCAATAAAGCCGCGGCTGAATAATAGATGGTCAGGATTTTTTTCTGGGTTAACACACTGCCTACTCTCAGTCCTGCGGAAATGCTGGAATACAGAATTGAGTGTAGTGCAAATTTGTTGATTAGCCGGAGGTCTAGTCCTTTTCAGCACGCTTGCGGCGCGCCTCTTTGGGATCTGACACCAAAGGACGGTAGATCTCGACCCTATCGCCGTGATGCAGCAGATGCTTGTCTGCTGTTTCCAAACCTTTTGTACCCAAGGACTGACCAAAGATGCCCATTTTCGCAGAGGTGATATCCAACTCGGGGAAATACTCTTGAATGCGCGAGCGTCTTACCGCTTCAATTGCGGTGGTTCCCGGCTCAACTAACAGGCTGATAATTTTTTGTTTGTGTGGCAGGGCGTATGCCACTTCAACGGTGATGAGATCAAAGTCCGCCATAAAAACCTACCTTGCTAAAGAATAAATTGTTTCCGCACGACCACAGATGGCATCCACCTGTTGCTGACTGATGCTGGCAAATAGCTTAGCGGCAGCCATTTGTAAAAAGCGATTATTGAATTCGAAATTCAACTCAAACTCGACTTTGCAGGCAGATTCACCCAGGGGTTTAAATCGCCAGTATCCTTCGAGCTGCGTAAATGGCCCTTCTCGCAATTTCATTTGAATCAACTCGGGTGCGGTTAATTGGTTCCGCGTTGTAAACGATTGACTGAAACCCGATTTGTTTATATCCAATCGAGCTTCTATCCAGCCATCACCCTTGCCTAAGACTGAGGCACCCACACATCCCGGCATATAAAGCGGATAGGCTTCTATATCATTG
>JACCEA011679922.1_pt1 | contig 10702 bp, 7 predicted proteins | sample 7449851 | NCBI WGS metagenome assembly JACCEA01 (sample SAMN15323453, study PRJNA562643) | freshwater metagenome | isolation source: river surface water | place: USA:Blue River Watershed | collected 2017-08-18 | reverse complement strand
CTGTCACCAGAATTCAAACACTTTGATACTAAAGCACACTTAGAGTTTAAATTGAAAGATTATAAATCGGCTGAAGCCAGTGCTGAAAAATCCATTGAACTTGGCATTGCAGCAAAAGAAGACATCATGAAAACACAGGAATTTCTTGCTGAAATCAGAGCGGTGGGAACCAAAAAAGATGCAAAGAAATCAAAGAAGTAGAGTGATATAGAATTTTTGATTTTAGCAACAGCAAATTATTCTCTAACACTTTTCTTCCCGAAATAAGCCCAAACAGATAGTACAAATACTAATACTGAAGAAACATATACCCAAGTCGGTATAGGCACCGGATCACCCGCGGCATAAGAGTGTAGTCCGGACAAATAATAATTCACTCCAAAATAGGTCATAATTATTGTGGCGAATCCAAAAATAGACGCTATGTTAAACGCATAGTTACCTCTTAGAAACGGAATGAATCGCATATGTAAGATTAATGCATATACCATGATCGAAACTAAAGCCCAAGTTTCCTTGGCATCCCAGCCCCAATATCTACCCCATGACTCATTTGCCCATACTCCACCCAGATAAGTTCCAATGGATAGCATGATCAAACCTCCAGTTATGGTTCTTTCGCTTAATTGAGTCAACTGATTGATTTGGTGTAGAAATACTTCTTTTTGCCTAGCATTGAATGTAAGGGTTGCGAACAAAATCAAGTTTAGTAAGCCAATGATTCCACCTAACATCAAGAACCCATAAGACCCGGCTTCCATAGAAACATGGATGGTCAACCAATATGATTTCAATACGGGCACCAAGGGTGTGATCTCTGGATTCAGAAAGCTTAGATGGGCAATAAAGAGCATAATGCCAGACAATATGAAGGTAGAGGCCATTCCGCCTAGTGATTTTCGATTAAAAATGAGTCCTGCCAAAATAGATGTCCAAGCTATATAGATCATTGATTCATAACCATTACTCCAAGGAGCCCTCTCTGATACATACCAACGAATGCCTAATCCAAGGGTATGAAAAACAAATGAACTACCTGCAAAAAACAATAACCCTTTTGATAAAACAACGCCTTTTTTTACCTTGTTGAAAATAGCCAAAAACATGACTATCAAGTACATAAATCCTATAAACATATTCAAAAAGGCAAGTCGAATAAATACTTGAGAATTATTTAAGACAATTTCAAGATATCGTTGATTTTCGTTGGGAATATATTCAGAAGCCGCAATGATCTGAAATTGATGTAGGTCATCAATTAAATCATTTGCCAATGCATAATCACCGTGTTCGATACCATTATGAATGGCTTCTTTGTATTTATCAAAAAACAAATCCGAAATATCATGATTTTCTTGATGGTTGTGTGCTTGGTTGCCATGATTATGCGCAGATGCCCAGGTTCTATTGGAATCGCCTTCAATTGGAATCCATTTGAACAACGTTCCTGAAAATAGCATATTTACTATACTTACTCGTTCATCTAACGCTACTAAAGACTTATCAAAGGTTCCTTTATCTTTGTCTGCTTTTCTTGAGGAATTTTGCACCTGTTCTTCCAATAAATAATTTCCATTTTCATCAAAGAAGTCCCTAAAGGAAAGAAATTTGATATTTTTTTTATTGAGTATACCTGCAAGCGAATCATCCGACCCCAACTTTATAATAGGCATGTCATACCATTGATCGTTAGCGCCCCAAATACCCAATATTATTTGATCGGCAGTTGCATCTCCCAAATTTTCAGATCCATATACTTTTCTTAAAATTTCGCGGCTGAATGTATGCATTGGCTTCATTCTACCTTGCACGTCTTGAACTAAAATTTCACTAACTTTATTTGCGTGCTCTAAGTTTGGTATAGCCAGATTTGGTAATAATTCATTTTGAGCGTTAACCAGCGCTGACCATAGAAAAAACACCACGAGCATTCCCGTCTGAAGCGAACTTTTTTTCAACATGGAAAATCTTGTTTTCTTACTCAACAAAACCCAAATCATTCCTAAAGTCAGTAAAAAATACCCCAAATAACTCACCCATGTGCCCCAGAAATCATGATTTACGCTTAAATAGGTTCCTTTTTCATCTTGATCATAGGAAGACTGAAAAAACCGATATCCCTTGTGATCCAAAATATGATTCATATAAATGTGATAATCAAATGATTCCAAACCATCAATCAATTTTACGAAACTCGAAAACGACGCAGGACTATTTGTACCCGGATAACGTTCCAACTCGAACTTATCTAACCGTATTGAAAACGGCAATTGCTTGAGCACCGACCCGTATTTCAACTCTACCGCAAGATCATCTAGTACAATCCTGGTTCCTGGGCCTATTGATCCTTTAGATCCTTTGATGTGAACTACTTCTGTTTGACCTTTGTACTTCAACTGAAATTTTAGATCATTTATACTTTCATTGGTCAATTTCTTTGATTCCGATTTAAGGACTGTTTTTACTCCAGTTTTTAACTCAGGAACAACAAACTGTATGTTTCCTAATTGATATAAAGATCTTAACATCAATGGCACCGTACCGGTATCTGCCGGAAAATCAACTTGCCTTTTTGTTGCCATTTCTAATACAGACATGGGTTGGTCTGTACGAACAAACAACTGTGCATTTCTTAGAAAAAAATGAATTTTACCTGATTCAAATTCAGGTTTAAAACTAAAGGGAATACCATTAATTAGCTTTTCTTCACCCAATGGTAAATACTCCTCAATTCTACCCCCATTGCCTGGAACAACAATTTTGATTGCTGAGTTGCCTGAATTATCTTCAATGGGCATTTCCTTACAATTAGGAATAAATTCTATGAGATCTAATTCTAATGTTTGATTGTTAATTCTAAAGGATTGTTTAAACTGATTTTCACCCAAAGATGACAGTATAATCCTATGCTTAGATTCGTAATTTTGACTTTTATCATCGGTTAACAGCAGCGATATATAAGATTCGGAACTTACAAACTGATTTTGTGTCTGTCCCTCCCTAATATTCATCATCCCTTCGTAACCAAAAAATCTAGTGAAAGCTGCACCTATAATGATGACAACAATGGCTATGTGTATAATCAATATTGAATACTGTTTTCTTTGCAATAGTTTGTACTTCCACATTGAAAATAAAACGCTTAGACCAATTAGCGCAATAAGCAATTCGAACCAAACAGCTGTGTAAACTACTTTTTGGGCTGTTTCAGTACCGAAATCATTTTCAATGAACGTAGCAACAGCTATCGCAATTGTGAACAGCAAAACATACAATAAACCAGTTTTCTCATTGATGATTCGAAAAATGAGGTTTTTTAATCTTGATTTCATTTTACCGTGGCATTTTCCATGATGATATCGTAACTATATCCTGCACCAAAATCCTTATTTAATGTTATAATACCTTTTAACGTTACAGTATGTCCAACAGGGATATCTTGATTGGAAGTACACACAAAATCAAATTCGTTTTTAGTATCGTCTTGAAGATGTATCCAATTTCTGTCCATAATTCCAGGATTTACTTTCACTACCCTAGCAGTAACTTCAACTGATTTATTTTTAAATCTGCTAGAATTTTCTACAATTTGTTTTAAGGGTGTTGATGTTTTGGGGATGTTTACTTTCTCCTTAAAAGTAGCCACATTTTGATCTGAACCGGTATTTGAATGTACATGATTTTCATGATCAGACATTGGAAAAAGCTTTGAAACTAAAATAATGCGATCAAAAGTACGGGCAAGTTCAGTGCTTGTATAATCGAGCTTTTCAATACCTTCATTGTATGCATAAGAAACATTTACTGAAAATTCTTCGCGCATGGTAGCAATCCAATAAGCTTTTCCATTCTCTTCAACATTCAGGTATGAATACCGTTTGCCCGGTATATGTTTCAACACCTTTACTTCATGGTTGCTTCTGATAATACCATTTGAAGAACCATCTGATTGATTTTGTTCTCCGTTATTTTCATTAAAGACGCCCGTCTTCAAAGATTTGTCATTACTATCTACTGGCTCTAATTCAACGGAATTAGAACAGCTTAAAACAAATAACGCACTGATATATATAAAGTTATTTTTCATTTTAAAATCGTTTACTAAGAGTTAAGTAACAAAATAAGTGTTGTTGTTGCTGCTGAATATTTTGCTCAATAAATGCATCCAAATCATACTGTTTTGCAATAGGAAAAGACCACTGTGCACCCATTGATGATTGATTAAAGATGCTGGAAATTTTTGAATTTCTAGAATATAGATTGCTTCGGTAATAAATAGAAATGGTTGACTCTTTGTAGTAATTAGACCATCTAACAATCTGTTGGGCATTCTGCCAAGTTAAATAATCCGTTAAATTTAGCCTGTAACTCAATGTACTACCCTTCCAAATAAAATGATTGTGTGCGACATTAAGCCCGAGTAACATCATTTCCTTTCGGAAGTTAGAAGTTCGTAACGTGGATTGAATTCCCCAATTAAGATTTCTATTTTGCTTGTAATTAACCCTAAACCTAAATCCTCGCTGAGCTTCGCGTTCAATTAATTCATCAATGGTCAATTGGTCATAAGTTTGCCAAAATATCCAAGGTGTTCTTGTATCATAAGATATAAAAGCGTTCCATTTCGCATTGAACTTGTGCTGAATGGATAAGTATGTACTTTGAACACGCGCATTTTTGAATCCTTGAGTTATATCATTCTCCAATAGAAAAAATGCATAGGTATTTTGATTGAATGCACTGGATTGGAATAGCAGCAAATTTCGGTCTAAATCCACACCCTTATATTGATTCATCCAACCCATATTAACATCCCATTTAATTGGCAACTCATGGTCTTGGTACTTTGCAGAAAGACCTAAAACGGGCATTTGGGTTGAGAACAAATGAGTTCTATATTCTGGAGAAAATCCACAAACGCCTTCAATTCGAATTTGATGAATATTCAATCCCAGTTTTAATGCATCTAAAGTCCCAATGCTGCTCAATCCATTCTGAAAACCCCGTCCAATGTTGAGATCAAGATGAGAACTTAAAGTTGTAGAAAATTCTGCTTGGTTCAAATAAATCCTGCCCAATTTAGGTGCTTCAGTAGTTTGAAATTGAGAATAAAAGTGCTGATAATTACCACTTAAATGCAATCCTGAATTTCTAAAAGAATCTTTTTTCACTCCTTTTACATTAAACCTCCCAAATTGCTGTGTGTAGGCTCTATTAGATTCAGAGTTAAATGTTTGATTATATCGTGTTGAAACACTGGTGTAACCATGCCAATTCCATTTATTAGCAATGGCTTTTGGAGCAACGGTGGTAGTTTTTAATGTATCAATGTACCTGATCTTCTGAATTCTGTGATTTATAGAACTAAGATTAATTTGACTATCCGATTGAAGCTTTTTATTCACTACTTTAGAAACACCGTAAAACGAATCACCCAATATTATTATCTCATTACTGATTCTTGAATTTATAGTTGATGTAGATGACTTTTTCTGTAATACAAGTAATGGTTTGTGGTTACTCGTTTTAAACAAGGTATCTCCTATGTTTAAATTTTTAGTATTTTCAAAACGCACGTACACATTTTCAGACGAAATATATGTAACTACACCCTTGTCATTACTTTGCGCCCAAGCCGATCTAATTGCTAAAATTGCAATGAACAAAAGAATCTTTTTTGAATATTTACCGATCCGAAAATTACTAATCATTCCGATCCTTTGGGATGACATTCAAAACATGCCTTACTCTGAAAAATATACCCCTTTACATCGTCGTGTTCATCTGCTAAATCAGCTTGATCATTATGTTCATGACAGTCTACACAGCTAAACAAAGCGAAATTGCTACTATTGGTATGGCAATCTGTGCATTTGTTCCAAGCCCCCTTATGATTTCCGGAATAAATTGGAAAAAAGTCCGCGTCATGATCATCATATTTAGCTGGAGCCCATCCAGACTGCGTGGAATGGCATTTTGCACAATCAGTAGGAAATCCTAATTGTTTGTGATTGGGATTTGATGCAGAATTGTAATCGGCTTGATGACAACTGATACACTCTGAACTGATTTGATTATACGGTTTGTTTTGGTGACATTGAACACATGTCAATCCATCATGTCCTTGAGTTAACGGAAAAAAATAATGGAAGAAATCCGATTTCCATGCCGGTGATTGAGGGGCATGACACTCTATACAATTAGTACCAAATCCTGCTTGAACATGATTGGGATTTTGGGTATTAACGTATTCAGAATTATGACAGCTAATACACTGCCCAGTCAACCGATTCCAAACCAGGGTGTTGCTTGACTTGTGGCAATCTATACAAGACACGGTAACATGTGCACCTTCCAACAAAAATCCATTTTCAGAGTGTACATCGGCAATATTTTTCACAAACCAATTTTCGGAGGTATGACATCTTTTACAATCATTTCCCACAGACATTTGATGGACATCTGTATGACAATCAACACATTGAGTCCCCAATCCTTTAAAACTCAAATCTTGATGACATCTTTTACACTCTAATTTCTGGTGTTGCCCCTCTAATTCAAATCCCGTTTCCTTAGAGTGATTGAACAGCTTGTTTTCCGATGTAATTTTCCAACTTCCAGAATTATGGCATTTATTACAATCAATTTTTAGATCTTTTCCATGAGGATTGTCTTGAGCATTTAATCCCAAGAAAATAAAACTAAAAACAAGGGCTATTAATTTGCTTTGTGACAATCTATACATTCGAAGGGTTTAATTTTATATAAAACAATTTTATCTGGCAAATATTGGGACATGGGTTTATGGCAGGAATTACAATCTACATCTTTATGTTTGCCTTCCAATGGAAATTTGGTTTTTTGATGATTAAAGTTAGGCACGGGCCAACCTTTATTGGTTGAGTGACAGTCTAAACAATTGTTTTCTTGAAATTGCCCCATATGTATGTCTTCATGACATTGAACACAATCTAAATTGGGCAATTTGAATTTTTGGATCCAATTTTCGGAAGCATCTTTTTCTTCCGAAAAATGGCATTTTCGGCACGAGACTGATTGATGTTCGCCCTCAAGTTTGAAATTGGTCGTATTGTGATCAAACTTTATATCTGACCATTGATCGGTATTATGGCAATTGCTGCAAGAATTATCTCGATAGAAACTAGTATCTAAATAGTTTTTATGAATGTCCTTATGGCAAGAAACGCATGATTTATCCTGAAACTTAAACTGCCATTTATTATTGCTATTGGGACGGTGGCAACTAATGCAAGAAACCGCTTCATGAGAACCTGTTAATGGATATGAAGATTTTTGATGTTCATTCAAATCGTAACCACTGAAAGTGAAGTTTTGATTCAGATCATGACAGTCTTTACAGTCCCTTACGATACCATTGGCTTGCATAAATTCACCTTTGTGATAATCTTTATGGCAATCATTGCACCTTGCAAAGGGTATGTTTTTTGTAAATCCTTGGGTATGGCATTTTTTACAATCTACACCTATATGCTTACCCTCCAAAGGATATCCGGTTTGATTGTGATCAAATGTTTCTTGATTCTTGAGGGATTTCCATGTCTGTTCGCTATGACATTTCTTACAATCCAAGCCAAATTTATTTTCATGTGGATCTTTGTGACAATCAACACATTTTGAAAACGCAATACCACGAAAAATTTGAAATTTCTTGTTTTCACGTTGCGTAACTTTATGACAATCCACACATGAAACCTTTACATGCGCTCCATTCAACTTGAATTTTGATTGTTTATTGTGATTGAAATTGGGCGCAGTTTTAAAAGAACTCATGGAATGACATTCCAAACAATTCGCACTCAACGTTTTTTGATGGTAATCATCATGACAACTTAAGCACTGAGTGGATAACCCCAAAAAAGTTTTCTTGTTTGCCTTGAGTGAAGCAATTTGTACATTTTTAGCTTTGTGGCACTCTCGGCAACTCACTTTAGCGTGCGCCTCCTCTAGATTGTATCCTGTTAATTTGTGATCAAATTTCTTTTCGTCCAAGTGAATAGCATCAAATTTTCTACCATGGTGCTCCGAATGACAAGTAATACAAGATTTACCTTTCATTTGCGAACTGACGTGAAACCCTTTTTTTTGCTTAATTCTTTGATTCAATTCTTTGTGGCAAGACAGACATTTTGATTCTTGAATTTTTGAACCTACGCTATGACATTGGGTGCAATTTTTAAGGCCCTCTAGTTCTTTATGAGCTTCAGATAAGTCTCCTGGTGAAAACTGCCCTTCTACTTTTGTAAAACACAAAACTAAAATCAATATGATTAGGTATTTCCTCAATGTGATTTAATGATTTTATTCTTGGCAATTTCCATATTCACGCCCGCATTCTTCAAAAATTCAGTAGGTAACTCGCCGCCTGCAAATATGTAAACTTTGTCTATGCTTTCCATGGTTTCTTGAATACCATTGCATTCTATTTTCAAGGAATTTTTAGATATCTCTTTAAGTTCTGAGTTGAAAATTACCTTTATCTGATTGGCATTAATTGCTGCTTTAATTTTCTCTTCATTTAATGACTTGATTCTCGCAAACTCACTTTTCCTGTAAGATAAGAAAACTTCATTCTGGTCTTTCAACATTAATGCAGCCTCTATAGCTGAATCACCTCCCCCAACTACCATAATTCTCTCATTTTGAATTTCATCTGCTTCAATCAATCGATAAGCAACGTGCGTGGAAATTTCGCCAGGAATATTGAGTTTTCGGGGAGAGCCACGTCTACCAATTGCTAGTAAAACCGACTTACTGAAGATCTTTTCACCGCCTTGTAAAATGCTAACAAAGAAATCATTCTCTTTATTGATAGAATCTACCTTAGTGTTTTCTTGGATAATCAACTTGTATTTTTCTCTGATTTCCATCCAAAAATCCAACAATTCCTCTTTGCTAGTATATTCCATTTTCACTTCACCATAAAGGGGCAATTGCACCGGATGTGTCATAACTATTTTACCCCGAGGATAGGTAAAAACAGTACCTCCTAAACTGTCTTGTTCAAAAACGATGTAGCTCAAATTCAGTTCTTTTGCTCGCATCGCGGCACCAATTCCAGCTGGGCCAGATCCAACAATGACTAAATCATAGTGTTGAAAATCGAGGGATTCAGTATCGGAAGAGCTGTCAATCTTGGCTTTAATTCCATTCACCGCTGCAATTCCTTGTTCAATGGAATTCTTAATCAATCCCATTCCACCAAGTTCTCCGGCAACAAAAATACCCTCAACATTAGTCTCATAATCAGGTTTAATGTGCGGTAATTCTACACCTCGCTTTTCTGTACCAATACGTAAGCTTATTGCATCAACCGGACAAGCCAAAAAACAAGCACCATGTCCAATGCAACTCGTAGTGTTAATCAAAGTTCCACGACCACCCATTATTCCGAGTACATCTTTTTCGGGACAAGCGTTTACACAAGCGCCGCTACCTATGCATTTGTGCGGGTCAATATAAGGGTACAATGATAATGGCTCATATCTACCTGTTTTTTGCGCTGTTTCAACTTTCAACTGAGTTTGAAGAGAAAGTTGTTGAAATTTTCTCAAATAGCGAACAAAAACAACAACGATAAAAATACCGGTTATTGCATAGGTGGCTATTTCGAAAATGTCCATATTAAATTGCTAAAATATCCATGTGTAACCCATTAGCAAAGTAACTATTACATGAATGATTACGATTACTAACATGATTAAAGCAAAAGGTTTGTGAAATATATGCCAGTACGAAAACCAACGTTGCATTTTATCTAATTGTGAGAGTTGTCTTTGCAATCTTTTTAATTTTCGCAAATTCTTCTTTACGTCTTTCTTTTGATAATTTTTTGTTTCAGTGGAACCAAATTCATCGGCAATGGAATGAATTTGAGCTTCAATCTCCCGCATGCCCAATGCCTTACCGTCTAAACTTCTCGGAATCTGAACATAAATATAGCGGCCCACAACCCCACTCAAAACCACTAAAACCATACTCCAAAAACCTACAGAGACGATACCCCCAAACTTAAAAGTGGTATGGAAAAGGATCAAAATTGGGCCTATGGTACATAAGAAAATATGAAATTCAAGCAAATATTTTAAGCGTACAAACTTCTCAAATCTCAACGTTTTTTTCGCGTAGATATATCCAAAAACACCAATGGAAATGATGATTGTACCAATTATTCCATAGCCATGCCCAAGCGTACCTGATGCGTTCAAAGATTTATAATCTGGGTGGTAAAATCTTAGTTCTAATGGCGTTTGGTAAAATTGATACCCGTCAATAGACAATCTAATCAAAAGCCACAAAGTAAAAGCTATCATGAAAGAGCGAAAAATAAAAATTCTAACAGACAGACTCATGATTTCTTTAGTTCACAAATTTAACCAAAACAGTCCAAATTGCAATTTTATTGTCAAAAACCACAACTCAATTTCAGTCTAAATTCGCGTCATCCTCACCTTCACAATCACCGCAGACAACACTGTTAATACTCCAATAAGGTAGATCGCCCAATCTATGCCAAAATAGTCGGCTGTAACTCCTGAAATTATGGCTCCAAATGCATAGCCCAAATCGCGCCACAACCTAAATGTACCTATACTTTCTGCACGTTGGAGCGGATGTGATACCTGCGCTATAGTTGATAAAAATGTGGGATAAACCAACGCCG
>JACCEA011525377.1_pt1 | contig 10704 bp, 12 predicted proteins | sample 7449851 | NCBI WGS metagenome assembly JACCEA01 (sample SAMN15323453, study PRJNA562643) | freshwater metagenome | isolation source: river surface water | place: USA:Blue River Watershed | collected 2017-08-18 | reverse complement strand
CAATTTAATACCTGCTAACTCTCTAATAGTTTTGCTTGGTACTTCAGCAATAGATGCATGATCTTCAGTTTGTGTTAAAACAATACCCATAAAATTTATTCCTCAAATATTAATTTATATTATTTATTATTTTTTTTTAACAAAAGCAAAAAAAAGGTAGGAATTTCTTCCTACCTACATATAAATTAAATATTTTTAATATTATTTTTTATAATTTGCATTCATGATAGCTGCAATTTCTGCTTGTCTTGATGTATATTTAGTAATAGATGCTTCTTCAGCAGCAGATACAGTTTGACCAGAAACTTTTTTAATAATAGCTGATAATGCATTTGATAAATCAGCAATTAAATCATTGTTATCACCAACATCAGTATCTATCTTTTGTCTAACTAATTGTTTTCTAATTGTTGTTTCTTTCGAAGCATCTAATTTAGCAACTGGTCTGTTTGGTGCAGATGCTACACCTCTGTAACCTGCTAAATATGGATTAGATGCCTCTAAATCATTTCTATTTAATAATGTTATTGTATATGGTGTTTGAATTACTTCATCTACAGTCATTTTTTGTCTGTTATAGTGGTTATAGAATGTTTTTTTAACTACTATAGTTCCTTCTTTTAACTCTGCAATTCTTGAAGCAATGTTTTTTTGAACTTCAGGTGTTAATGGATTTCCAAATTTATCACCTTTAGCCAGTTGAGCTTCTAATGCTACTCTTTCAGCATCCATACTTTGAAGAGTTGATTGTATTTTAAACCAAGCATCTTCAGCTTCAATTAAATGTCTTTCAGACTCACCTTTTAAAGTAGTGTTAGCAATTGATGTGATAACTAAATCATTATCAATTCCTGTTAATCTTGAACTTAACTCTTCAATTGCAGTAAATGAATAATCTGGAGTTCTTGATACTATACCATTTTTATTAAAATATTTAAATTTTGTAACCATCTTGTTTCTCCTTAATTTTTAGTAAGAGGATTTAAGACTAAAGTCTTAAATCACATCTCCAAAGTAATATGGTAGTTTTATTTTTCTTTGTCCAATTTTTACTTTGTGACCTGTTCCACCATTATCATCAGTTGTTTCACCATCAACTACTACGAATTGACCATTATCTAATGTATAAGCAACACCACTTGAATTAACTGTTTTATCTAATTCTTTATATAACACTTTTAAGAACATTTCTCCTCTTACAGATGTAATATATGGTAAAACTTTAATTGCTGGACCTTTTCCACTTAATGATGCTGCACCATGTGTAATTATTGACCACTCTGAATTTAATATAGCTCCATCATTACCTTTATTTACTAAGTATGTTGCTAATGGTATTCTTTTTGCTGCACCTTTTGAACCTAATGCTGCATCGTGAACTGAAACTTTATCTATCATATTTGAAAGAGCTTTACAACCTAAATTATGATATAATGAGTTTCCTAACCAAATATCACCTAACATTTCAACTCTTGTTGATGTTGTTATTGATGTAGGATTTGAATCAACCTCATAATAAACCTCTATTACAGCATCATCTGTAAATGTTTCCCAATTGATTGCTATAGTATTGTTGTTTGTTAAATAAACTGAATTGTCATATCCAAATGTTCCAGGCACTAAATCAACTTGATCTAATATTGATTGAGTTGTTCCTTCAACATCTTTAGTCGCTGTAATTTGTGTTAAAAATGCTTTTTTACCAGCTTTTTTATCAGTCGTTACAATAACTTTTTTAATTGAACTTACTGGTTTTGATAATTTAAAGAATTTAGTATTTCTTCTAATTCTGTTTCCATCATCATCAATAATACCACTTAATACATCTCTTGGAACCAAAGACTCGCCAGACTCTCCAACTAGTAATGCAGAACCTAAGTTACCATACATTTTCCAACCTTCTGAATATCCACCTTTATCTGTTACATTTATCCATTCATTTGTATTTGATTCGTCAATTTTGAAATTACCTGCAGAATCAGATGTTAATGATGAAACTAATTTTCTAGCTCCTCTATACACAAAATAATTTTGACCTGTAAATGCAATATTTCCATTCTCTAAAATTGCACCATCATCAGCACTTATAATATCGGCTATTTTCATACTTGTTGAATATTTGTATGAATTTCCAGATGGATCTCCAATAATATCAGCATATAATTGAGTTTTTCTTGATGCTCTACCTTTTGGTGTTACAACAATGATTTCTGTTGTTTCGTCTACATAAACTACACCATCATTAATTACAATTTTTTGTACTAAAGTTCCATCAACATCAGTTTGTGTTGCTCCATTTGCATCTAATACTGGTGCAAGTGATACTTGTACTCTTTTTGTGAATTTTTTAGAATGTCCACTTCTTAAATTTTTAGCCGGATCATAATTTCCACTTGCATTTAATGTATTTGTTGGTGCTGTATTAGCTCTTAATAAAATACTTGTTGTAAAACCTGGAGTTATTTTTGTAGCTGTATCTGTATCCAATCCTTTGATTTCTGAACCATCTTTCATTTTATAATAAATAGGTAATTCAGTAACATATCCATAACCTTTTAATTGTACCCCAGATGCATCTTTAACTGGTGAACCATTTGCATCAGCAACTAAAGCATTGTATCCAAGATTTCCTTTCCAATAATGTAAATGTTTTTCTTGTTCCCAACCTCTTTGATCACCTAAAATGAATTTATTAAACTCTTTTTCTAATACATATGATAAATCTAATTGTTTATTAACATCTATTCTTAAATCATTAATATCTACATTGTTTATTTCATCATAATATAGTCCATCATATCTTCCAGAAATTCCTGAATTCATATCACCACCGATTACAAATCCTGCAGCATTATCATAAGCAGATAATATAGTTTTTCTATCAAATAACCAATTCATCATAATTTTATATTTAGCAGCCCATGTTGAACCTGTTGTAGATGATGCTAGTGTAGCATTTTCTTTATCCATTAAAGCAAATCCAATAATATCATCAGAAGCATCATAATCTGCAACTAATCTTAATCCATCTCTAAATCTTGCAGAACCATTTGGATTGAAAATTGTATCAAATACACCTTGATTTCTTCTTGAAACTACTGTTAATGGTAATGCATATACATATCCATCATGTGATAAATCTGTTGTATATTCTGTTGAATAAGTTCCATTTAATGAATGTGGATTATCAACATTGAATGGTGCTAAAATAGTATAATTGCTATCAGAAGTATTTAAAGTTCCTAACTTTCCTTGTGCTTTTATAGTACTTGTAACATCGTTTGCAGCTGTATAACCTAATACAGTAGTGTTAGTTAATGGTGTAGCAGGTTGATCTGTAAATTTCGCAACTCTGATTCTATATCTAATTTGAATTAATTTATCCCCATCTACAAATATATTATGTTTGTAATTTGCAGCTATAGCATTTTTATATGCAGATTGTAAATTTTTCCAAATCCACCCTCGTCCTTTTGGTTTTTCAGTATTAATTGTATTTCCTGATGCATCAACAGTCGCAACAACTATATTATCACCTTTAAATGACTCACAGTATCCTACTTCTCCATTAAATGGTGTTGTTATAATTCCATCTGCATCTTCTGCAGTATATTGAACATTTCCATATGGGAATACGAATCCAGTTGCACTAATATCTTCTCTCCAAACCTCTAAAAATACAATCTCATCTCTATTTAATTCTGTTACTTTATTTGGTGCAGTAGGTAAATTAATAGCCATTAATTTTTTATCAATAATAACTGATGAATTAGGTAAAGTACCTTTTAAAGTAATATTAATTCCATTGATTAATACTTCTGAAATTTCCCCTGTTGATGGGTCTATAGTTTCTTCATGATACCCATTTGCATTTAATAAGAAGAAGTTTTCGAACCAAAACTTTTTAACTGCTGTTATACCCTCACCAACAATACCTGCTAATCTAGGTACTCCTGCATTTGCTAACATTGATCTATTAATAGTTTTATTTGATTTAATTCTTCCACCAAATTCTAAGAATCCAGATCCAGTTGTGATTTGTTTTCTTGATGTTGATAATGCATCTATCGAATTTCTTCCTGGTAAATAAATAGCGTTTGAGTTAGTAATTTCCCAATCTGCTCCAGCACCCTCTCCATTCCAAACTTTCATTAAATTTGTACTTGTATCGAACCATCTATATCCTACCGATGGTGCTTTTGGTGCTTCTGACCCTACAGTATATTGTAATGAAGTTTCAATTTGTTGTTTTATAGCTACATCTTTCTCATCAACTTTCGCCATGATTTCAGTATGTAACTGATTTAATCTGATCAAAGACATTTTATTGCTCCTTTCTGTGTTTTTGTTTACAGTTTTATTTATACTTAAACTGAAAAAAAAGATTTTTAACTGATATAGAGCTTCCTACATAGTTATACATTCATTTTACAAATTTTTTTTATAAATTTTTGTTTTTTAACTTTTTATAGACTAATCTGCCAGAATCCCATACTGTTAAAAATCCACATAACTCCAAATTCTCTTTCATCGTTAATTGTGTATTATATTCCTCTTTTTTTATATAATTGTATATATTTTGATATATTGAAGAACTTGTTATCAACTGATTGTTGTGAAAATAATACTCTGCGGGTTCAGTTACTCCCTCTAATGAAAATCCAATATTCTCAAAAAAATCTTTATCAATATATGAATAAAACCTACGATCAGCATAATAATAAATATCTTCTTCTATCAAGGTTAATACAGATTTTAATATTTCTGATGTTATCACATATCCCGGCTTTTCGACAAATTTTCTTAATTCTATAGCCTTGTTATGTTGTAATTTACTAAAATTGAAAACTGCAATTAATGTATTATCATAATAGCACCCATATAAAAATTTTGAAAAATTATCTGGATTATGCAAAGAATACAATTCTAAAAATGTATTGAATGTTTTTTTAGTTATTTTCTCAATGCTTACATCTTTTAACTCTACCACTTTGGATTTATTTAAATGTTTATTTATCAAACCATTAATAATACTTTTTTTGTGTTTCCACTCAAAATCAAATATATGTAATAATTTGATTCCATTATTCTCACACAATAATGTTTTATTAAAATGATAATATTTATCTTTTCCTTTCTGTTCACTATGCCAGTATACCCCATTGTATTCTATAGCTAGCTTTAGTGTTGGTAAATATATATCTAACTCTTTCCCTATTATATTCCTATTGGAATGTTCTTTTTCAGTTATTTCTATACTTTCAAATATTTCTTTTTCTGATTTAGACCGTATCCAATCCCTAGGATAACATTGTGGGCATGAGGGTAAATGGCCTGCAGCTAGAAAATCATTAAATATAAAATTACATTTTTTACATTCCCATTCATAAGATATAGCACGATTATTTTCATTTATTGTGCCTGTATATTCCTGCATGGAAAATCGTGGTATAACCTTTTCATTAGTTAGAAGTTTTTTAGTATAATATGTTGTTAGTATTTTTTCTCTAAACTTTTTTAAATTTTCTAAATCACTTAAATGGGAATAGGCACCATAGGTATCCATCATGGTTTCTAACCTTTTCTGTTGTAACTCATTATTTCGCATAGGAAATATACTACCATATTTCTCTAAATTGGTTTTATTAACTTTGTTCCTTATTTTAAGCGATGCTAATGAATGTTCTACACCATATTTCTTAAGCATTGTCAATCTTATTTTCTCTCGAATTGTTGCGTTTAATAAAATTTCTTCACTACCATATCTGTCTAAATTTGTGGCTTTTATTTTTTTTCTTATCTCTTTCGCTTTTAAAATAGTATCTACACCATACTTGCGCTTAACTGTTGATTTCACATTATCTTTGTGTATTGCAGTTTGGGTAATATAATCAACACCATATTTATTTTGCATAGATTTTTTAACTTTTTCTTGTTGTTTTTTAGATTGGTTGGGGTGTTCAGTACCATAATTTTTAAGGGTTGTGATTCTTTTAGTATGATCGATACAACATCCAGAATTAAATTTCTTTTCTCGCTCATTCCATAAACATTGTTGTTTGCAATCTTTGTATTGACATGTTGGTATTTCTTTGATATTTTGTTGAATCATATACCATCTAGATCGTATGGTTGGTAAATTTGGATAGGTTATTTCTAAATATTGTTGTAGTTCTTTTGAGAAGTTATTGAAATACGGATTTTTTTTAGAGAGATATTTTTCAATCTCTCTGTCTAATTCTGGTGACATATACCAAAACCTTATTTTGTTGCAAGCCACTCTTTTCTGATACTTGCATCGGCATCAAAGAAGATTTGCATTAATTCATCTAAATGACCATCATCGACAATTTTAAATGAATACTCATCTAAATTATCAAATACATGTTCCCAATCCTCTTTCTCCATCGAACCTAAACCTTTAAAATAAGTAATTTTCCAACTGTCGTCTACTTTTCCAAGTTCTTTAGCTTTCTCAAACACTTGTCTGTTTTCATAGTATAATGTTTTTTTGCCTTTTGTTGCAGCGATCATTGGGAATGTTATTCTATTGATAAATGGATTCTCTTTATCCCAAAATAACTCAGGGAAATATTCATGGAATAAATTTATTAATAAATTATTAATTGCTGAACCATCGGGATCAGCATCAGTTGCAATATAAACTTTACTGAATTTCAATCTTGTATCAAAAGCAGGTTTTAATAATTTATGGAATCTATTTATTTCCTTATCTTTTGGTGCTTTTTCTATAGTCACGACATCTTTTGTTTTTGGACCTTTTTTTAAAAATAATGATACTTTTTGCCATTGACCATCAACTTTGATATCATCTATATCATTGCATATAAACTGCTCTTTTCCAATTGTTACCGTATACGGTACTCCAACTTTTCTAAATCCTCTAAAATCCCAAGGTCTTCTAAAGTGAAAATAGTCAGGCATAGACAATTCACTAGTTTTTTCTGCTTCTTCAATACTTTCTATATATCCTCTATATAATTTTGGATTATTGAATAATGTATCTACATTAACCCATCTTTTGTTAAGGTGGAATTTATCTTCCCCAGAAACAATAACATCTTTTATAATAGAGTTACCATCTTTATCTACTTCAAATATTGATTCAAATTTAACTTTATATAAATTGGTATTTTTATCTATAATCCAATCACCCATTTGTTCGTTAAATTCTAAATTGATAGCTGTTACAATGTCTGCAACCTCTGCATTTTCCATAGCATCAATTGGTGCTTTCCCATACACATTTAATACTTTTCCTCTAAGAGGCATTCCAGCTTGATGTTCTGGATTTCTGATTTCTGTGAATGATGCTATCGCACTATTATGTGTTAATATACCATTTGATAAAAAGAATGTTTCATTGTCTTCAATTTGAATATCATTCATTGGTATTTCTTGGTGTGTGTTTTTAATGTTTATGATGTCTATCAGTTCATAATCATCAATATTTAAATTATAAATTTGCATTCAATCTCCTTGATTTATTAATATTATTATACATTTTTTTTATGAAAAATACAAAATTCACCATGATCTATCGAAATATTTGATTTGTTAATGGTTTATATTTTTTTCAAGTTTTTGTCATGATATTTAATGATTTTTTCAGGATATTTATCACACGCATCATTATATAATTTCGTAAATATATCAAATTTTAAATCTTTTATAATAATGGTATCAAGGTCCGAATCTATCTCAGGTTTTATACTGATTAAGCTCTTATAAAAATCTTCTTCAATATTTTCTTGAGTAAATCCTATTGTTACATGATTTTCATAAACTATAAGTATTTCTTTATTTATATTTTCATAAATGTCAACTGCAAATCTTTCCACGATATCTAAATCTACATACATTTTAAATTTTCTAATAACATTCTTAAAACCAGAATGTGCCGTTATAAATCTATCATCTTGATTCATCGTATCAGGATAAATCTGATTACCGATGATTTTTGTTAGTGTTGGTTCAATAATCTTTTTAATAGAAAATGTTTTTTCAAACCAATCGTATTTTGGATACAAACATGCATAGTATATTCTTTGTCCAACATCAAACATATGTCTGATGTCGACAATACTACTAAATCGTTGATCAGACATCGCCCAACTTAGTAATTATTTTATCTATAAATCCACTTTCGATTGCTTCTTGTGGTGATAACCACCAATCTCTATCCGTTTTCTTTTTCATTTCTTCAAATGATATTTTACCCTGTGTGAATTCAGATAAATACATATTAAGTTTCTCATATAGTTTTTTTGTTTCCTTAACCGATGTTTCCATATCAACATATTGTGTTCCGCCAGAAATACCACTCATTACTTGATGATACATTAATCTCGAATTTGGTAATGAATATCTTTTTCCTGGAGTTCCTCCTGATAACAAAAATGATCCCATTGATGCAGCACTTCCTAAACATATAGTCACCACATCATTTGGTATTGCCTGCATAGTATCATATAATGCAAGTCCATCAGTTACACTTCCTCCCGGAGAATTTATATAAAAATAAATATCAGCATTGGGATCTTCAGCTGATAAAACTAACAACTGCATAATAATAGAATTAGCAGATTGATTATTAACATCACTATTAAGCATTACAATTCTATCTTTTAATAATCTTGAAGGTAAATCATATGCCCTTTCACCCCTACCATCATTCTCAATTACAACTGGTGCATATGCGGCTGTTGGTATAATCGTTTTTTTATCATTTCCACCCCACATAATATCATTAATATGCATTTAAAATCCTTATTTCAATTTATATGTTTATTTTAAATAATTTTACATTAAATTTATCTTAATCTAAAATTATTTTTAATTATAATATGTTAATTACATTTATGGTTGTTTAACCATTGATCTCGGCTACAAATACAAGAACATCAATAAAGGTTGTTTCCTTTGTTGGGTTATAGGTTGAAGAGATTATACTTACATCAACAATATCAATAGATTTCCATTTTCTAAACTTAAATGTATTGGTTGCCAATTCATTGATTTTTATTTCAACTAATTCTTCCATCATGTCTAATTTTTTTAAATCTAAACTTAAATGTATTGGTTGCCATGTTCCATTTTTTCTATAACTTACATTCATTTCCACCCCTGTATCAATAATTCATGTACTGCAATATCAATTGTATCCATTCGAACCATTTCAATTTTTTTTGTTATTTTATTCCAAACAGCCCATTCATGTCGAGCAGATGATTTCACTTTTCTATCATCTGTTAAAAAAACAAATTTATACACAGGTTCATCTGGAATTAAATTTATTTCTAAAAAGGGTTTTGTTTCAAAAACTCTTCCATCATCTAATACTGATTTCATTCTGTTTCTAACAATTCTATAAAATGAGGATCTGCATTTTTAATATTGAATTGTAATTCCTTATATAGTGTATACATTGGATTTACTAGAGTAAACAATTTATGAGTTTTCTCTAAAAAATATTTTTCAGCAGATTCTTGATTTTTAAAAAATTTAATACCATAATCATACATTTCTCTGCTTTTTAGTGCCTTGATTTCATTATTTTCAGTTTTAAAATCTTTTATTATCAAAGTACTAAGTGAATTATCACTGCTCCAAGAATTGCCAATATGTACTATACTAACCTCTTGTGGTCTAGCAAATTTAATATCCATAAATTGTTCATCACCAGAAGACCATCTATCAAATTTAGTACCGCTAATCCATATTTTATCACGGGTTCCTTTTTTAATTTGATTTATGACTGTCTTAACAGACATTCTGGATACTATTCTAGCCATTTTTTTTCTCATATAACTTTCTAGCACCATATGCTAATGCTACAGATATACCACCATCAATAATTCCTACCAATAACATGGCTCCTGCTCCAGCCCCAATCCAATATGTTTCTTCTCGTTTTAAAAGAGAACCTAAATTGATACCTTTTTTTAAATCGGTATTTTTAAATCTATTGTAAGCATTTGTATTTTTTCTTTCCATATTAAACCAACCTTATTTTAAATTATTACTATATTATAATAGTCTTTTTATTAAAATAAACTTAATTTTGTCGCCAACCAGATATTTTGGCTTTACCATTCAATACATTAATGATATCTTCTATTTTTTGTGCTATTTTTACTATATCTCTTTTGGTGATTTCATCTTCAGATTTTAATGATGTTTTTTCGGCTAATTCAGCAGTCAATTTTAACCACATTTCAATTTGATTTTTTTGAATTTCTTGAACTTTCATTAATTAAACCCTTTAAGTAATTTTCCTAATCGTGCATTGATAGATTCTAGTTGTATTAATAATTGTGCTTTGTCATTTATGACATCAAATGCTTTAAAATCAAATGCTTTAAGTTCTTGAGCTATCTCTTTTAATGTAGTTTGTCGTGGATTGACTATTGTTGTAGTTGTTGTGTCAGTCATAAAAATACTCCCTAGTAAAGTTTTACCAAGCCTAGCCGAAAAGCCTCGTCCTTCAGGGCGGGGATGGATAGGCAGGAAATCAGAAATTTAATCTGACCTTATAGTTATTTTACAAAATTATTTTACGAAAATAATCAAATTTTTTGTAAAATAAATATGTAAATATAATCAAAAAGGAGGTCAAAGATGCAGATTCATAGAAATTACAAATTCAGATTGTATCCAAATAAAAATCAAATTGACCTCCTT
>JACCEA011253771.1_pt1 | contig 10705 bp, 8 predicted proteins | sample 7449851 | NCBI WGS metagenome assembly JACCEA01 (sample SAMN15323453, study PRJNA562643) | freshwater metagenome | isolation source: river surface water | place: USA:Blue River Watershed | collected 2017-08-18 | reverse complement strand
GTAATTCACATTCAGTTTTTCACCATTATGTTTTACTAAAGTATGTGATTGTGCAAAAAATGGTGCAGATATAGCTAAAAATAATAAAGTTATAAAAGTTCTCATAGTACTAATTTTTTTCTTGTTATTGTTTTTTAAAATAATTGTAATCTGATAAAAAAATTAGCATTCTGGGGGCGGACAATGTTTTTGTAAATAAATCCCTGTGGTATAAAAAGAATCCATAATCACTTTTGGTCTTCGAATGCTGAAGTATTCTTTTTTAGTATTGTTCAAAGACTCAGCTTTGAACATCCAAAAAACTTCGGAGTCCAATTCTTTTTGATTTTCATTCTTTACGGTCCATTCTATTGTTTTAGAATTTTTTATGTCTAAATAGCAGTCTAGGGTCCATAATAAAGAATATGAAAATAAAAGAAATAAAAATGCTATGTTTTTTGATTTTTTCACAATGTAAAGTTACTAAAACGGAGAAATACATACAATTTCGTTTTGGTTAAAAAACAGTTAATGTGCTTTTTACTAGATTTATATCTTTATTTTGATACTTATTATCTTATTAAACTCATTCCAAGGGGGTAGGTTCTTGATTCTCTATTGATAAATATGTTTTTTCCTGTTTTTAGATGGGGGTCTGTTGTTATGGAGTAAAAAACTAATTTTAGAATTTTAAAGATCAGTCGCTTATTTCGTTTATTTTTAATAAGATTTTTTATACAATAATTTAAAACAAAATTCCAGTAATCGTCTTTTACTTAGAGAAAATGGGTGATATCTCATCAATTAAGTTATTGTAAATAATAAATAGTATCTGGTTGGGTAATGGATTACATCAGCTAAGAATATTGTATTTTGCACTGATTTCCCAAAATCTTAACCTACTAATTATTTTATGAAGAAAACTGTACTTACGCCTTTCCTTTTTTTCGTGTTTTTGGCTGCCTTTGGACAAAATTATTATATGACCAAACCCTAAGGCTTTGGAGCTGCCGCTACTGGTTGAGGCAATGCCACTCCCATAACCGTTTCTACCTATGATGAATTTAAGGCCGCTATCAAATTGACTACTCCCCAAGTTATTTTGGTTTCTGGAACGATTACTTGTAGTTATACCAGTGAAACGCTAACCAATAAAACCATCATCGGGTTGAAAGGAGTACGCTTGGTCAATACGAATCAAACGACAACGGGTTCAGGAATTCTTTATCTAAAATCAGGTTCGAATAACGTGATTATTAGAAATCTTATTTTTGAAGGGCCTGGCGCCTATGATGTAGATGGTAGAGACAATCTCACTTCAGAGTGTACCAATCTTTGGGTAGACCATTGTGAGTTTCAAGATGGCACCGACGGAAATTTTGACAATAAAGGTGCTGGTGACAATACCACCATTTCCTGGTGTAAGTTTACCTATTTAAAACCGGCAAAAGCTGGCGGTCCTGGCGGTGCGGATGACCATCGTTTTACCAATTTGGTGGGGTCTAGTAAGTCGGATTTCCCTGCAGATGGACATTATAGCATCACTTTTCAAAACTGCTATTGGGCTGAAGGTTGCAAAGAAAGAATGCCTCGAGCCAGAAATGCAGAATTACATCTATTAAATTGTTATTACAATACTACGGTTTCTGGTTCATTGGCCATTGGCTTAGGTGGCGGAAATAATAACACGACTTGCTATGTAGAAAATACCAATTTTGCCAACATTGCAAGTGTTTATCGTAATTACAATAGCACCGATGGAGGTACGGTTGGACTCATTTTCGATGGTTGTATGAACGGAAGTGCCAATGTAGGTTCGGTCTCAAAACCATCCTATGCATATACGGTTTTACCCGTGGCTGAAGTAGCTACTGCAGTGGCTAATGGAAATTGTGGAGCCGGTGCAACCTTGAATGTAAACACAACAGGAGTTATTTCTTCAGGCTGTGCTTCTTTGGGACAAAATGAGCCTACTTTGAGTAAGGTACAGTTTTATCCAACTTTGGTCGATTCAATGCTAACGGTCGAACTACCTGAAAGTATGGAAGGCTTGGCCAACATTGAAGTGTTTTCAACTTCAGGTGCCCAAGTTTTTTTATGGTCTAAAAAAGTGAATGCTGCTGAGAAAATAGCTCTCAATTTATCTACTTTACCCAAAGGATTATATTTATGTACGCTCAAAATAGCTTCAAATGGCACCACTTGGAAGTTTATAAGAAAGTAAATGTCATAACTAATATCATTTTAAAAGAGGCTACATAAGCCTCTTTTTTAGTAATCTTTCTTAACTTGAGCCCATATTAAAGACTTAATTATGAAAAAGGGAATTATAGTTTTGATGGGGATTGTATGTTTGGCTTGTCAAAGTGACAGCAGTGTTTTGACCGTACAATTTGAACTACCAAAAAAAATAAAGGAAATTTCGGGAATGGTATATATGCCTCAAACCAAAATGATTTGGGGATTAGAAGATAGCGGTAATGATAACGTGCTCTTTGGTTTAGATGCGAATTCGGGTGACCTCAAAAAGACGTGCACCATCTCCAATGCCTCCAATGTTGATTGGGAAGAGTTAACCAAAGATGCTCAAGGCAATGTGTATATTGGCGATTTTGGGAACAATGACAATACTCGTCGTGATTTGTGTATTTACAAAATTGCATCTTCAAAACTCAATGCATCTTCTGCAAAAGCGGACTATAAAATTTCCTTTTCGTTTCCTGAACAAAAAGAATTTCCACCCAAAAAATCGGCACTACTTTTCGATACCGAAGCGTTTATTGAATGGCAGGGTTATTTTTATTTGTTTACCAAAAACAGAAGCAAAAATTTTGATGGTACTTCGTTAGTGTATAAAGTCCGAAATGCGGCTGGAGTACAGCAAGCACAATTAATTGGAAAAATTAAAACGTGCGACACTTACAACAGTTGTCAAATCACCGGAGCGGCACTAAGTCCCGATAAAGGCAAAATCGTTTTGCTTTGCCACGACAAAGTATTTTTGTTATCAGGATTCAAAGGAGGAACGGTACTAAACGGAAGCAAAACTCTTTTTGAATTAGGGCATTTTTCACAAAAAGAATCCATTGCTTTTATCGACAATAATCAACTACTAATCGCTGAGGAAGCCGAGAAAAAAGGAAGGTCAAAAATGTATTTGACTTCGCTACGTCAATTAAAATCCAAACCCTAGGCCTATAGAAAGTCTTGCTTCTTCATCCCTACTTTTGAAATAAGTAATTCTGGCAGTTAGCACATTCAATCCGTTTAGCCAAAGGCCGCCGCCAAAGGCTTGGTGCCATTTGTTGGAACTTTCACTAGGGAGCCAAACACGGCCATAATCGAATCCGCCAAGAAGACTATGGCTCAAAAAAAATCCTCAACTGCAAAGGGCAATTGAGGATAGTATTTTTGAAGTCTGAAAAAAATCTAATTTTTCTCTTCTTTGTTGAAATATACTAGGTAGTAATACATTTGTTTTTCTTCGTCCCAGCCTTTTTCTACAAATTTTTCGGCACTTTCTGGATTGATAAAATCCATTTTGATTTGGATATGTGTATCCAGATTAATCACGTTTTTGATGGATTTTCTAGCGTCTGAAACGGCAGCATTGGCAATAGGGAAGGAGGTCACATCTTCGATGCTGTATTTCTCTCCTTTGTCTACTTTATAGTTTTTGAATTCAGGAATCAAATCGGGATTATCAATAACCTCGTTCAAGAAATTCGATTCTTCAAATTGGTCATTTTTAGCAAAATAATTCACCGAGCGGTTCATGAACATCACTTCTTCTTTTTTGTCCTCGGCAGGAAAAACAACATCTTTGGCAAAGTTTTGACAAAATTTCAAATACTTTTTGGTGATGAAGTTTTCGTCCTCAAACGCATCTACAGAGAGAAAATGCTCCAACCAGTAGCGCGCATCATAACGGTTGCTGTCTACCGTCAATATTTTGTAGCCTTCTTCTTTTTTGTGGTTAAAAATCAAACAACCTTTGTCGAGTTTGTTCAAGCTCACGCCGTGTTGTAGAATCATCTCCAAATGCGTTTCTTTTTCCTCAAATTGTAAAAAGTCGGATTGGATTTCGCTTTTAAAAATACCAATAGCGTCTACTATGTTATTGTCTATCGAAACATTCGTTAAATGCGCCACATACACCTCGCCATTCTTGATGTGCGGATGATTGGATTGCTCGAACAAGTGTTGTGTGATTTGTTTAGAAACTTCGTGCAAACTACCTGGATTATCAAAAATTTGAGTGGCAAATTTGAACATATCGTTATAATCCAAATCTACTTCGTGTGCAAATTGAAAGTAATTTTCTTCTTTTTCTCTAAAAGGTTTCAAGAAGAATTCTTTAATCAACGGAACAATTTCATCGTTGAGGTTAAAAGGTTGTTCTGATAAGAAGATCGCTTCATTACGACTCTTGTTTCCAACACGATGTATGGAAAGCGTTTCGATGTGGGTGTTGAATAAGTTGATCATTATGGTAAGCCCCTCCCGTCCTCCCCAAAAGGGAGGAGTCAAGCACTGGGCAGTATATTTGATTAAATACTTTTTGAAATTTCGTTGTAGTTCCCCTTTTGGGGGCTAGGGGGCTTCTAGTTCCAATTCTCCTCGAATCCGTAGTCTTCGAAGCTATCGTCACCACTAAACATGTCTAGGTCGTCTTCGTCAAGATCGTCTTCGAATTCGCCGTAGATGTCATCATTCATATCGGCTTCAAAGTTTTTTTCACCGGCTTCAGCTGGCATAATACCGTGAGAGAATAAGGTTTCTGGATAGGTACCACCAGCAACTGGTTCTTCTATAGCGGCTAATTCAACCAAGAACGTCCACATGTTGATGAAATCGTACACATAGATGATTTTGGTATTGGCTTCATCAAGGATATCCGATAAAGCGTAATCGCTCATGGTACGTTGTTCGCCAGGAACATCTCCCGTATCAAACAAAGGAATTTCATCTTCTTGATTCCAAGTTTCGTCACAGGTATAAAAGGAAGCTACCTCCATACCATCAAAGCCAAATGCATTAAAAATAGCGTTGTGTAAATCTTCTAAAGTATCGTCAGAAAGTATTGCTATGTCTCTAAAAATGTCTTCTTCGGCATCTAGAATAACCCTAAATTTATAAACCATAATTTTTGTTTTTGTTGAAACGTCAAAGGTAAAATTTAATTTTAGAAAACTGTTTTGCAATCTTATTTTGTTGAAAAGATTTTATTTTCAAAAGCTGCGTAAACAAAAAAAGCTGTCCGTAACAGACAGCTTTTACTATGATTAATTGTGAAGTTTTAGTGTTTCTCTTCAGAACACAAACCTACGATTTCATGGAATACATCGTGCAAGGCAGTCAATGATTTTAGGGTAGCTTCGTCTGAACCTTTGGCTTTTACTAGTTTGTCCAAACCTTTGGCACCTTCTTGTAATTTTTTGATGGAAGCTAAGATGGCTGGTGTTTTGAATTCGGCTGGGATAGCTTCTTTTGATAAGGCATCAGCTTTTTGAACCATTTCATCAGAACGTGTTTTAATAGGATTCAAATCACCTTCTTCAGCAGGATGAAAAGTTTGTGACATTACCCCATGGAAGGTTTTGATAGCAGGCCATTTTTCAAAAGTAGTTTGTGCAGACACATTGGAAACCACCAAAAAGAAGAACAATACAGCTAAGAATTTTAAAGATTTCATGGTTATTGTTTAAAAGTTATTGGTTCAAAGGTATAAATTAATTTACTGTTATAAAATGCTCTTTTTTGATTTAATTCACACGAGTCACTCGCCCCGTATGAATGTCATAAAGCATAGGAATGACTTGAATTTCTTTTTGGTCAATCCAAGTGTTTTTTAAGATTTGATGGGTAGAATGTTTGATATTGGCCACAATGCATTCATTAAGATGCGTTTTGTAAGGTCTTGGAACTTGTTTTTCTTCGTCCTCTTTTTTGAGTGTATTGATGATGTCTTCGATGTGGTCGTGTTTAGGCTCTAATTTTTTTGTGTCTGCATTTTCAACAAAAGCTTTGATAGCGCCACATTCGCTATGTCCTAGCACGATAATCAGTTTTGTTTTTAAGTGTTCAACGGCATATTCCACACTTCCCATATCGATATCAGTGATAAGATTTCCTGCATTTCTAATCACGAATAAATCACCAATTCCTTGGTCAAAAACAATTTCAGGACTTACGCGACTGTCGGAGCAAGTAATAACAACAGCAAACGGATGCTGTGCTTTTTCGTTGGCCAAGACTGCCGCTTTGTTCTGATGAGGATGTATGGATTGGTTGTTTAAAAAACGTTGGTTTCCCAGAGTGAGTTGTTCTATGGTAGAAAGAGCTGGGGTTTCTTTTAGTGCGTCATTACAGCTTGAAGCTACAAGAACAAGTAGCAAAAAGCCAAGAGAATAAAGTTTCATTTTTTCAAGTATTAAATATCCAATAAATGTAAGAAATTCAACGGGTAAAAGCCATTTTTGACAAGGCTTTTTGACTGTTTTTAGCATATTTAAAATCGGTCTCGATTGAATAAAATGCAGTGTTATTTTGTCGCAATCGATTAAGAAAATCGCTATTTTAAATGATTTTACAATTCAACCTCGTTTTTCTACAATTCAGTCATAACTTTTTAGAGAATCCATAATCCCGAAAGATATTTGCTTCATCAAAAAACAAACAGTATAATGAAAACAAGTATCAAAAAAATCGCACACAAATTCTTTTTAGCAACCCTATTGGTTTTGATGAGTAGTGTTACTTTTGCTCAAAGCACCATTTCAGGAAAAGTTATCGACCCAAAAGGTAAGCCCGTAGTTAGCGCCAATATTTATATCGAAGGCACTTATGATGGCGCCACAAGCGATGAGAAAGGACTTTTCTCATTCGAAACCACAGTCAAAGGAAATGCGACCCTAATCATAAGCTCTTTGATACACGAAACGGCAACTCTCGTTATAGATGTAGCCAATTACAAAGACAAAACGATAACCCTCAAAGAGAATGTCAACACCTTAGACGCGGTGGTGATTACGGCTGGAACTTTAGAGTCGGGAGACAAAGCTCGTGTTTCAGTATTGAAACCTTTAGATATTGTCACCACAGCAGGTTCAGCTGGAAATATAATTGCTGCGCTACAAACGTTGCCAGGAACTCAAAACGTGGGCGAAGACGGTCGTTTGTTCGTTCGTGGGGGCGAAGCCAATGAAACACAAACTTTTGTCGACGGTATCCGAGTGGCACAGCCTTATGGTGCTAGCACGAATAATTTGCCTACTCGCGGACGCTTTTCTCCTTTTTTGTTTAGCGGAATTTCTTTTTCTACTGGAGGTTATTCTGCCGAGTATGGCGAGGCTTTGTCAAGTGTGTTATTATTGAATACCCAAGACGAACCCGACCAAAACAAAACCGAAATTGCCTTAATGACCGTAGGTTTAGGGGTTGGAAATACACAAAAATGGAAAAAAAGCTCGTTGAGTGTCAATGCCGCTTATATCAATTTGGCGCCGTATCAAAAAGTGGTGCCTCAAAATATCGAATGGAACAATCCTTTTCAATCCCTTTCTGGAGAAACGGTTTATCGCTACAACTTCAATAACGGAATCCTAAAACTATATGCTGCTTTCGATTCTTCCAAATTCGATTTGAATCAAGAAAGCGTCAATTCGCCTAACAAAGTCAGAGTCGATTTGAACAATAACAACTTTTACTTAAATACTTCTTACAAAGGTGGTTTTGGAAACAATTGGCAAGTAACAACGGGATTGAGTTATGGCTATTCCAAAAACAAATTAGGATTGGATTTGGATAAACTAAACAATGACGAAAACGCTTCGCATCTTAAATTTAAACTCCGTAAAAGCATTTCGCAACACGTTAAATTGGCTGTAGGAACAGATTATTTCATTACTCGTTTCAACGAAGATTTCACGCCAAATTCAGGCATAGGAGGGACTAGCGGATACAATTCTTCCATTGCAGCAGCTTTTGCCGAAGGCGATATTTTATTCACCAAAAACTTTGTTGCCAAAGTAGGGGTTCGTGCTTCATACAACGATTTGTTGGACGAAACTGCCGTTGCTCCTCGTGTTTCCTTGGCTTACAAACTGAATAAAACCAGTCAGTTTTCTTTCGCTTATGGCGATTTCACTCAGGCGCCAAGTGTTGATTTTATCAAGTATTCCAAAATGCACCAATTCGAAAGCGAAAAAGCCTCGCATTATATTTTAAACTTTCAATACAACAACGACCGTCAAACCTTTAGAGCCGAGGCCTATTACAAAGACTACAGCAATTTGGTTAAATTCAATACAACAACGCCAATGTTTAATTCGGTTTACAACAACAACGGTTCTGGCTACGCCAAAGGACTCGATTTGTTCTGGAGAGATGGCAGCTCGATTAAGAATTTAGAATATTGGATTTCCTATTCTTACATCGATACGGAGCGCGATTATCGCAATTTTCCTAAACAAGTTACGCCAAGTTTCGTGGCGGACCATACAGCATCTTTGGTGACTAAATATTTCATCACCGACTGGAAATCACAAATTGGTTTTACGCATTCTTTTGCCACAGGTCGTCCGTACAACAATCCGAACGAGACCCAATTTATGAACGGAAAAACCAAAGCTTTCAATAATTTGAGTTTCAATTGGGCGTACTTGGTGTCGCAACAAAAAATCCTGTATTTCTCTGTGTCCAATATTTTACAAACTCAAAATGTCTTTGGTTACGAGTACGCCAATACTCCAGATGCAGCGGGCGTGTACAACCGCAGAGCCATCACGCCAACGGCCGATAGTTTCTTTTTCGTAGGTTTCTTTTGGACCATCAGCGACAACAAAAACGACAACCAGTTAAAGAATTTGTAACCTGTTGGATGAAATTATTTTTGATCACACTTCGATACCTCAGTTCAGGCTAGAATCATAGTATTTATAGTTTAACGATTGTCAGTAACTCGTACTAAAAATCAAAGCGTTAAATATAAACTTTGCGGCTCTGCGCCTTTGCGTGAAATTGAACTCGCAAAGACGCAAAGACGCAGAGAAAAGAAAAGATAAAGTTTTTGAATTTGCCTCTAAGGTTTGTTTATAAGTCAGGCTGGGAGCAGTAAGCATAGGGCTTTTCCAGCAGGCATCGTCCCGTGATCCGCTATATCTTTCCTGCCGAACCCCGTCAGCAAAGGATGCCGCTCCTCCCGGGGCTAAGAGGCAAGATAAGGTGTTTTTGGAAAGAAAAGTGTTTTTACAATTCATCCAAGGTATTTGCTTTTAAAAATATCCACCACGACCCGAGCGATAGCGAATAGGCGAAGCAATTCACTAATGAATCACGAATAAAAATGTGTTTTAATGACACGAATTATTACTATTGATGGAATTCGTGACATTCAATTTCAGTTTCGATGAAAATTAGTGACAAGTCGTGTAATTAGTGGCTAACTTTTTTTAAAAGCGAATGCACTACAATTCATCCTCCAAAAACAACAGTTCAGTTACAATCAATTTTAGTTTCGATTGGTCCAAACTACTTTTACATCAGCATAATAAAAGCAACAACCTTTAAAAAAATAAACTATGAAAACATCAGTTCTTATCCTGTTCTTAGCCATAAGTGCAATGGCAACCGCTCAAGTCGCTATCAAAGTAGACATCGTTGGTCTAAAAAACAACAAAGGTCAAGTCCTAATCGGATTGTACAATTCCGAAAATCATTTTCTAAAAAAAGTCTACAAAGGCAATGTCGCTTTAATCAAAAACGCAAAAGCTACCGTCACTTTTGAAAACCTTCCAGCTGGCGAGTATGCGATTAGTGTTTTTCACGATGAAAACAGCAACGGAAAATTAGACACCAACTTTATGGGAATTCCAAAAGAAGCTTATACCGCTTCAAACGATGCCAAAGGGTTTATGGGGCCTCCAAAATACAAAGACGCTAAGTTCCAAGCCACCCAAAACAAGCACATCGTATTGAAAGTATAATCAGTTTACAATTCATCCTCAAAAAACGACAGTTCAGTCACAATCAATTTCAAAAGTAGCATATCAGCAATACTTTTACATCATCAAAATAACAACAACCATTTAAAAGAAATTAACAACTAAAAAAATAGAAATTATGATTAAAGTTTTAACCGCCACCGCTTTATTTATTTGCAGTTTATTAGCTGCCCAAGGACAATACGAACAAGGAATGGGAAAAGCGTTCCAATTGTGGGGAGAAGGCAAAAACACCGAAGCTGCCGCTTTATTCGAAAGAATTGCAGCAGTCGAAAAAAACAACTGGTTGCCTAACTATTATGTGGCTTTAGTAAATACTACAACCGCTTTTAGAACCAAAGGCAAAGACGAAGTAACCGCTTTGTTGACTAAAGCACAAAACGCTTTGGATGTAGAATTAATCAAAAACGAAAACAATCCCGAATTATTAGTAATGCAAGCTATGATTCACACCGCTTGGATTGCTTATGACCCAATGACCAACGGACAAAAGTTGTCTGGAAAAGTAATGGAACTCTATGGTAAAGCACAGGCCATTGCTCCAGAAAACCCAAGAGTGGTATTCTGTAAAGCCGAATTCGAAATTGGTGGAGCTAAGTTCTGGGGAACAGATACAACACCTATGTGTGCACAAATTGATAAAGCTATCGGACTTTTTGCTACTTTTAAACCAGAAACAGCTTTCTCACCAAAATGGGGGTTGGACCGTGCTCAAGAAGCTC
>JACCEA011088616.1_pt1 | contig 10713 bp, 12 predicted proteins | sample 7449851 | NCBI WGS metagenome assembly JACCEA01 (sample SAMN15323453, study PRJNA562643) | freshwater metagenome | isolation source: river surface water | place: USA:Blue River Watershed | collected 2017-08-18 | reverse complement strand
TGACATTATGAAAAAAGGTATAGGAATCATAGGGTTAATTAAAGAAAAGTTTTCTTATGACTCTAATAATAATATGCTAGGAGGAGAGAAGTATCCTATTAGACATGTAATGGTAGGAGCTAACTCACCTGTTCCGGCTTATGAATTCACTACAGTTTTGACTAGGTTCGATAATACGACTAGAAACGAAACAGAATATAAAAAAGAATGGTTCGAAATAGGGCTTAAAATGCCCGAGTTCGTGGAAAGAATGGCAGACCAAAGGGTCTGGGCTGAAGTTAAACATCCATCAGATGAAGATGTGGATAGATACTTATCGTGTGATGCAGATGAGACTGTAGCGGTGTTATTAAAGGTATGGGTTGAAGATGACTTACTGTTAGGTACGTTCAGAACAGCTACATTCGGTAAAGGGGAACATCTTTATAAATTTATAGACCAAGGCGGAAGACCTACGTTCTCTTTAAGAGGTTGCGGTAAAGTAGCAATGGTTAATGGTAAAAGAATAGAGTACGCTCATATCACTACATGGGATTGGGTAGACCATCCGAGTGAGCAAGTAGCTAAAATGACTACTACGGTTCCTGTTGTGGTTAAAGCTACATCTGCAGAAGGATTAATAAGAGAATCAGCTATGAAGTCTATGACTTTAGGAGACTTTAAAAAGTTAGCAGATAGATTCGAAAACCCTGCAATGCTTGATAGAGAATATATTAGACAGATTGACTCCGATTCTAGAGATAAAATGTTTAAAGAAAGTTCTAAACTATTTAGTAATGTAACTCAATCTATCCCTGATAAAGGTGTAGTTCTATTTGACATGGCTGACCCATTATTTAAAGAGAAAAAACAAATTAAGAAAAATGCACTTAAGTTGATAGGTTAATAAGAAGGAGGGTGAACCAGTATGTTGAATAATATCAACATGGTGCTAGATTACATACTAGCTATTAATGGTTTTGATAGTCAGTATGTATATTTCCCACTATCTAAAACTAAAATTATTGAAGAAATCATTTGGAAGATAAGCCTACCTGAGTTCAGTTCTCATTTCCCTCAAACTAAGACATATACTAACTGTAAATTAGAACCAGTTAATAATGACCCTTATAGGTTCTACTTCCCTAGAGAAGTTAGAGATTTAATTGAAGAAGATGATATAGAGATAGTAACTCTTGGTGAAGTTAGATGGGAACCTAAGTCGTTAGGTAATAGATTTTGGCCCGTGGGTGACTTTAGTATGGGAGGAGCTTTCATTGATATGCAAACTCCTGCCAACATGGTGGATTTAGCCATGATGAAGAATAATATGGCACAGAATATAATTCCTCTTGATGTTAGAATGGAAGGTAATACTTTAGTTTTTGACGAGTTTAATATGCCTAATATAGCTACCCAAAGATATAGGATGGAATTTAGATTAACTCATAAGAAAGACTTTACTACTATGACCACAGCTCTTATAAACGAGTTTAAAGATTTAGTTAATATAGATTTTAAAATTTATATGTGGGATAACCATTATAAATACTTAGAAGGTTTGAATACGTCTAAGGGGCAAGTTAACTTAAAGATGGCTAGTTTAGAAGAAGCCAAGCAAGATAGGAAAGACCTTATTGAGAAATTCAGAAACGATAGAATGTTCTTTTATGATAACACTTATGTAACTAGGTAAAAAAAGAAAACATATAAGAAGGCGCGAAGCCTTCTTATATTTAACCTACTTCTTTAATCTTTTGAATACGTTAACCACGGCGAAGAATCTTTTAAATAATCTCGTTATAACACACACCAATGCTTTAGCAGCACCGTGCGCTATAAGTATCATGTATCTGATACCCAAAACCATCAGTAATACCGAAGCCATAAATATAAGTAAATACGTCATTATTATCTCACTCCTTTATGAAAGAACTTAACCACGTTTTGGATTAAGTGTTTTACAACCATGTATGCACCTGTTACCATACCAGCTAAGCAAGCAACTGATACAACCATTTTAAATCCTGTTATTATACCAAATAAAGCAATCACAATAATAATTAAAATAGACTTAACTCCGTCGTATTTAAATGTGAATACATTCCACATTAAATAAATAGCAACCAAACTAAATAGAACTTGTAACATCGTGTCTCCTTATCACCAACTAGGTGCTTAGCTTTTGTTTCTCCCGCTAAATAGGATTCTATTTTCTACTATTATAATATATAATTGATTGACATTTAGCAAGATAAAACTTCAGGGCTTATGAACTTAGCGCTTAATACGGTCACAATGTCGTCTAACGAGTTTATAGGGCAACTGAACGCATTCATGTATGTCTTAGCTAAATTTATATAGTCTTCTATAAGAACGCCGTCTAAACGCTTATCACTGAGTTTAGAGAAACGCTTAACTACTTCGGCTTCATCTATAACGCCTTTTATGTATAAGCTAATTAATGGGTTCACCTCACCTAGTAAGGAGTCAGCCTTCTTTAAAGGCTTAAGTGCGTCTCCCAATTCTGTAGCATAGAACTTTTCATATAAACCGTTTATATCGGTCACGGGCAGTACACAGTGCAACTTAGCTTTAGTATCAGTATAAAGTACATCTAATTCTGAAATCATTTTAACTATAGTTTCTACAGCTTCTCTATCATTCATACTTATTCAACATCCTCCTTATCTTTATATCCCTTTATTAATAATCTAGTGAGTTCGTCTATAACCTGCTTGATAAGACGTATCACATTTATAACGATAGTACAAACACCAGTGATAACAGTAAGCACTATAGTGACAGCATCTATGCATATTTGCAAAGCTATTTGTATAACGGTTATAGGCATTAATAACACTGCGGCTATTATATCGCCAATCTTATCCACTATCCTTTTAACACCGCCTTTATTCTTATTATTTACATTAGTTACAATGATACCCACTATAGATATAATGAATATGATGAAATAAGCAATCTGCGAACTATCCATACTCTTAAACATTTCCGTATAGTTTTTAATCAATTTAAATCCTCCTTAAAAATTTAGAAAAACAAGTAGGCTAGTTGCCTACTTTGTTCATATGTTTTCTTCTAAACTTATTCATTTTTTCTACTATAATTTTGTAAATTACTTCGTCTGATACAGACTTTATATCATGTATAAACTCAGCTCTATATTCTGGCTCAACAGAAAGTAACGTATCTACTTTTTGAAGCCCAGTGATTAAAGTAAGCATACCGCTATTTCTACTATTATAATAGAACTGAAGTAGTAAAAAGAAAACATCTCCAAACTCTTCTATTCTGTGTATATCTTCTTGGGGTCTATCAGATGTAATGAACCTAGTTACTTCACCCATGTATTCCCCTGTTTCTTCAATCAGTTTAAATCTTTGATTCTTCTGACTTTTCACTCTACCGATAGTTTCCAAATTTTCAGTTATACATACGTTACCATAAGTAGCTAAGAATTTAGAGAATCTAGGTTCAAGCATGTTCATTAAATCTTTCAATATATTCACCCCTCAAATGTTAGTTATCAATAATAGTGTTCTTCGAATTTCCAAAATTTAATAGGATAGGTGAATTTACCGCCGTATGTAAAGTGTACAGGTGGCGATAGAGCTTCTATAACTTTAACCTCTCCTATTATATGTGTAGTGACATGGTTCATTAGCCATATCTCATCAGTTATATGTGCGTCAGGCACTTCATTTCTAACTTCCATATTACTTTTGACAGTTCCGTCATACTCATCCACTGCATGGATAAAGTAAGATTCTCCCGATAAATCCACATTTCTGCCTATCGATGCTAAGCAACCGCTAATAGAGTTGCTCATGCATATTCTAGGTGTAGAGTCATTCTCATAACCCATTCTAACTAAGTAGTTATCGGGCAATCTAGGCTCTAATCTTATGGGTTCATCGGCTTTAGATAAATGATAGAAAGCCATTCTTAATCCCCCTTTATAATATACTTCTGTAATAGGATACTCCGTCAACACCCACTGTGGCTTTATAGCTATCTGCAGGAGCTTTAGGTACTTGACCCGCTGAGATTATATCTTTAATTTCTATAGTCTTAGATTGGTCTCTTCCAGTTCCAGTTGACACCTTCCATTTACATTCATACTTTTTAGCTCTGATAGCGGACGGAAGTACAGCTCCGAATATACCTATGGTTATACTTGAAGGGAACTTGTATCTTTGGACACCATCAAATGTAGTGTCTATTCTTTTACCATAAACTACGAAATAAGCAGTACCTATTACAGGGTCTATGATAGTTTCTATTGTATACCCTTGCTGAGTATTATCTATAGTATAAGACTTGATAGTCTTAAAACCTAAGTTGAATATGTTAAACATATAAACTTTAGTATCCTCTGTTCTTATGGTATCAATTTGTTCATAGAATAAATAGTTCCTTTCGAAACTTTTACCATAGAAATCATCGGGCACCAATAGAGGGCACCCTATAGGTGTTTTATCAGCAAGCACGTAACTCTCATTACGATTAAGTTGATAATCGACATAATCAATCATCAATTCCTCAGCAATATCAGCTAAGGTAATCTTACCACTACTAGGTAACATAGTTACTCACCTCTCTCTTCGGCTTCTACAGTAGAAACTAAATTAGAATCGTATGTAAGACCTATTAAATCCATTCTAGGCTTAGCAGTATATATGGCTTTAAGCCCATCACCAAAACCTATATTTTTAATACCATGCCCTATTAGAACACCAACTATAACATTATTATCATCAACCACATAGAAGTCGTCAAGTACAACTCTGACTCTACACCCACGTCTTTCAAGAGTTAAATCTATAAACTCAGGATTAGTCATATTTGCTAAGGGGGTAATGCTTAATACATTACCCTTACTTTCAACTTCATTGATTTCGTACAAGAACTTCTCGTTCCTATTCGGTTGGTTCTCCGATAATTTTAATTCACCATGAGGTAAAGTTATAGAAATGGCTCTATTAGCTCTTATTTTCATAAAAAGTTTTTCAATAACCATTAGCTATACCTCCTTATAGTTTAGCAGTTTGTCCTCCAACGAATGTAGTAGCTGTTCCTATCATATGTTTATCGTCTGCCACAACGTTATACTCAAGTTCAGCATATCCGAATACAGTAGGAGTTTTAACATCTACGTACAATGTAGAATAGAATGTATTTCTAGTGTCGCACATCTCTATTTGAGCTATAGGGAAGAAATCAGATACTGCCGATGTAATCCCTCCAGCTAATATAGAAGTAAATGTATCCATATCTCCTATGTGTACTTTGTACTTAATAGGTGAACGGAACGTGTTGAATTTATTATTTCTACCTATAGCTATAGTGGCTAAGAACTGCTCCATGTTTTCACCATTAACTAATTTACTACTAACGTCTAGTATCATAGGAGAACCCCAGTCTTTTACAAACTCTAAAGTTGAGAAAGATAAGTTGTTCATGCTTCCTTTGGCGTCAGGTGTAATAGTAGCAAAGCTATTGAAGTACCTCAACAGTTTGAGTACCTCATTACCCAATATAGTTAAGTCATCAGTAGGTGCAGGTAGTGTTAAGTCGTTATCAAAGTTAGGTGTAGGAAGTGGGTCTAACCCAAGCCCTAAAGCATACGATGCATTATTGTAGAACTTTCTAAGGAAAGTCTGTAATCCTAATACTTTTCTAATCTGAACCATAGGTATAAGATTAAATATGGTAGCAGCTCCTGAAGCAGGTTTAGATGTATCGTATTCCACATCATATATAGCTAGAGGAGTTTTAATCATTCTATCTTTATAGTGTTCTTTAACTGATGCACCTGACGGCATATATCTATATAGATAATCAGTTGAGTGCATTTCAGCAGATGATAAAGATGACACTGTTACAGCCAAGTTACCATTTGCAGGGAATGAACCTAATGGAGCAAATATAAGCTTACTATAAGTAGCACCTAGCGTATTACATCTCTTAGGTACATTACCTAGTAATTGATGTGTTTTTATAGGTATTTCATAAGGAGTAGAGCTTACGTCGAAATCCTTAGATTTTATTTTGACCTTCATTGTGTGAGTAGCGAATGTAGCCGCAGCCCTTCTAGCTTCCTCTACATACACACTAGTGGCCGATAAAGAACAAAATGCAGTGAATATTAAATGGTAATACCAAATTCCACTAAGTTGAACTGGTCTAACCAATAGAGTAGGCACAACGTATGCGAAATCTCCTCCAGCGTCATTTAGTAATGTAGAACCATTTACATTTCCGTTATCTATTCCACCCCCTGCTATAACTGCCAGTGTTCTATTAGTTACAGTTTGAGTTTTAGCCATTATACTATCTTTATCAAGTTTAAACTTAACGTCTTCTAACCCTATGACGTCGGTCTTACTTCTAGTAGCATAGTTATAAGACATAGTTGCAGAAGCATCTACCTCTATATCCATTATTCCTGCAGCCATTTTTATGAATACACCACTGATTACATCAGCATCTGTAGGAACTGTTTTCTCAGTCATACAATATACTAACTGGTCACCGATAGGTTTAACTTTAGTCTCACTTAAGTAGTTATCCCAAGTAAACCCTTCTCCTTCGTAATAACCATCGGGTGTCCATACAGATGTGAAATCAGTATCGTTCTTAGAGAATACTTCTAATATTCCTGTAGCAGGAATACCTTCTAACATATTAAGCCCGTCAGTGATTCTATACTTACCAGTTCTAAGTCTACCCGTTTTGAAATCGAATCCACTAACTACTTTATTACCGTTAGCATCATCGTAGTAGAAGAATCTATTTCCTGCTATCTGCCCTGCACCGGGAGTGTATCCAGCGGGAGGTGTATTAACGTCTATTGAATAAGCTCCTTTAGAAGTTGCGTACTTATCTAATTTAGTCCCGATAGCATTATTTAAAACATTATACACATCTGTATTGGCACCGATAGATGCTACTATCTCTTTTAATGTGTCTAGTGTGGCAGGTACATCAGGACCTATTAAGTCATTGATTGCTTTTTGCAACTCTGCTTTAGTTGCATATGTTTGAGCAGTACTAGTTCCTGCGGCAGCAAGAGCATTATTGATAGAGTTAACCGCAGCACTTAAAGCATCGTTTAAGTCGCCATCTCTTCTATCCACATATTGGATTACATTAGACGGGGTTACTCCAGCTTTAGGTGTAAGAACAGGGAACGTGCCTACGTAGTTTCCTAATGCTATATGGTCTGTTCTAAGTTGGTCTACTATATCTTTTAATAACTTAGCACCGTATGCAGTAAAGTAAGTACTAACCGAAGTCGAGTTAAGTGCTTCAGTTCCATTAACTTTAAGTCCTCCTACTTCGTTGATTATAATACTTCCGTCGGCAGATGTGACTTTGTTATTCAAAGCCGATATGTAATTATTGATTTGTGTTAAATGTTCGTTAAGCGTTGTGATAGTCTCAAGAGCCGTGTAACCATGTCCTGCTAAGTCCTCAGTTATTTTACCTTCAGCACCTTTAAACGCTACTACCGCAGTATAACCGCCTAATATCTCCATTAAACTTCTAAGATGTGTCACGTTTCCATTAGCATCTATCTCAGGTGTAGTAATTACATCATTAATAGTTACTATTGGTCTGATGTATGATAGCTTCTTATCAACTACTTCTCCTGTGTCGGGGTCTAATTCTAAATCCCATACGGTTAAATGCCCCGCTTTAGTATTAACCCATGCTTCTTCACTAGGGTTTGGGTTCATGTCGTAGAAATTAGTTGCAACATCTCCAGTTAAAACTGTAGGCGCAACGGTTCCTATCACATTAGTTTGGTTTTTATGTTTAATTAGGTCGTAGAAAGCTTGACCCTTAACAGGTACAACGGAACCATCCGTTAATTTCAAGTACAGTGTACCGTTATCAGAGTTCTTAAGCAGTTCTCCTCTAACGGCTATATCTCTTTTGGTCTCTTCCAGTACGATTAGACCTACTCCATATTCCATGTTTGACCTCCTTATATTATTGGATTATTTACATTTACTTGTTACCCCTTCAGCGAAATGAGAACAAGCCTTTGAACAATTTATCCCGATTAAAGGAGGGCGAAAATACGATGGATTTTAGAGAAACTTTAGTTAAAGCACTTGAAACTATACAGTCTAGAGTCGATAACATGAATAGAAAGTATATGGCAACGTATATTAAAGCTACTGGTGCGAGCGATAGAACTATCAAGGTTAATGAGTTAGTTAAGAAACTTAATACGATTAATCAAATGACGTCTACAGCGGATTCCAGTGCAATTAAAATGAAGTGCTTCGTACTGGTACCGTCGGTTAATGGATATATAAATGAGTACTTAAAGTTCTATAATAAACTTTTTAACTCAGCTATTCTGGATAATAAACTAGGTGGTGATATGTCCATATCTAAGGCTACTAATATGATGGGTAACTACTTTAAGAGTTACGATGGCGCTGAAATGCAGAAGATGCAGAGAAGTATGCAAGGTATTGGTAAGTTGGTGAAAGATTTACATAGCCCTAATGCAGGCTTTGACTTCATAACCAAAGCAATGCGTAAAGAACTAAGTAAATTCACTAATAACAGAGTGGCACTAAAGAACGGTCTATTTAACTTGGAAGTTAAGAAGTTAAAAAAGATTAATGTATCGTCTAAAGCCGACATGAAAAAAGTGTTACAAGCTATGTGTGATGGTAGACGTATAACCGATATACCTTTTGTGTATAACGAGATACTATTCGGAATGAAACATATCTTAGAATATGCTACCGACTTACTTAAAGAAGTATATGAGTTAAAAGAGGGGGCTTATGATAAAGATACAGTTCCTAGTGAGTTTGACATAAACTACGTAGTAACTCAAGCTATGAATGTGTGTATTATATTGGAAGATATAATAGCAGAGTATGAGTTATTGGTTAGTGTATTCCATGTAGACTTTGATGGGCTTATAAACTACTCAACGCATATAGCAGATAAAACTATATCATTCTTGACTGCTCCCGATAACGTTAAAGATAACCATTTCATGACAGGGGATGTGATATAGATGGCATTTAATATTAAGATAGGTGATACTAATGCACCTTTGGTCGAACTCGAAAAAGTAGATAAAGGTACGTCTATGATAAATATGGGAGCTGGAGGCAAATCAGATTCGGAACAGATGGCGTCTTATATAAAGGCATTTGATGCAATATATGATAACCCAAACATGTTCGTATCGGATAACATCAACTCATGTATTTATTTCAGTGTAAATGGTAAGTCTACATTTACGCAAGCAGGGGAAATTAAGGACTTCTTGGGTCCAAATTCGCCACTTAGATATACTAAGATTAATAACTTCATTCTTTCGGGATTAGAAACACCTGCAGTGGACGTAACATCAGAAGCAGGTATGCCCATAGAAACTAATGTAGGAGAGTTTCAAGCTTTATTCCCTGCAATAGATGGAGTGACACCTAAGGAAGCAGATTTGATTATATTCAGCGACCAACCTGAGATGATATTCAAGGTTGAGAAAGTGTCCGTTGTATTTCTTAGAAATCATGATAACTTCTTATTAGATATTAAAATATATGCCGTGGTTAATCCGTCGGTTATAGAAACTATCGGTAAGAATATAGAGGTTAAAGATAACTATACTTTAGAGGATATTAATATAACTCATGTAGCTAGACTAGTAAGAGATAGTTTGGGAACATTTAAAGTTATAAGTGAGGAGTTATCAACCATCATAGATTTCATGATGGAGAAATACGAGAACATGTATCACAAGTATGAGATGTTATTCTATAACGAAAGGCTTAATAAGTATGTCTTTAGGGTTGAAGGTAATGATAACTTCTTTGTGTGTACCGAAACTATACCTTTAACTAACTTCCTTAATAAGAAGATAACATTTAATAACTTCCGTCAAAGAATAGCTTTCGATAGAGAAGTGGATGTTAGACCTGTATTCATTAAAGATTCATTATACTATAATATAATAGACTTTAAGCAGGATGTGTTTATTAGTGATAGAAAGGTATTCCGAGTCCATACGGAGAAAGAAAAGGATACTGATGTAGCTTTATCCGCAATAGATTTGAATAACAAATTAGTGGTATTAGCAAATAGCTGTGCCGACCCTACATTCTTTAAAGATAAAGGGAAACGTAACACATTTATTAATAACTTTAATATCTTATCGACTAGCGATTTAATGTATGGTGCTGAGAGTTACTTAAGTGTACCTACTATACTAACTATAATAAAATTGCTGTCTGATAGAGCCGCAGGAGGTAAATAAGATGAATATGTTTGAAATGATGTGTAACTTCCTAGACACTCCATGTGTGATAGATGAAGTTGTACTGAACTATATTGAAAACGCTGAAGAGCATACAGAAATAAACCTATAGGAGGAATGAACAATGATAAAAAATTTAGATTTTCACAATATCATTAAAATCACTGTAGATACAAGAGAGTTAGTCCCTGTATTTGACAGACTAGGACCGATATTCGAGCCTACACCAGTTTCTAAAAGAGACTTAAGAATTATAGCTAAAGGAATACCATCTAATGCGAGAGTTATATGGATTCACTCAGGAGCAGGTAAAGAAGCATTAACTGACGAGATGTTAAATTCTTTCTACCCTGAAGAAAATTTAGAGTTAGGTACTAAAGAAGAAGTACCTAATAAATTAGAAAACATGTACGGTG